>ENA-UESE01001494-UESE01001494.1-human-gut-metagenome-genome-assembly--contig:-NODE-1494-length-17543-cov-3.274419_pt1 | contig 17543 bp, 13 predicted proteins | sample MGYA00242995_ERZ507996 | MGnify/ENA primary metagenome ERZ507996 (study PRJEB26167, sample SAMN06115489) | human gut metagenome | host: Homo sapiens | place: China:Sichuan | collected 2015-04-15... | reverse complement strand
ACTCCGAGTACGTGCAGAAGAAGGCAGTGTTGAAGTAAAAGAACTTTTAAAATTTAAGCGTTCTAATCAGGGAACTTGTGTCAATCAGCGTCCTATCGTCAATAAAGGCGATAAAGTAGTTGAGAAGCAGGTGCTGGCAGATGGCCCGGCGACTGATCATGGTGAATTGGCGCTTGGACACAATGTAATTGTTGCTTATATGCCGTGGGAAGGCTATAACTACGAGGATGCTATTTTGCTGAGCGAAGATCTGGTCAAAGCGGATATCTTTACATCTATCCATATCGAAGAATATGATTGTGATGCCCGTGATACTAAGCTTGGCCAGGAAGAAATTACCCGTGATATTCCCAACGTTTCCGAAGAAGCATTGAAAGATCTTGATGAACGCGGGATTATCCGTATCGGAGCAGAAGTACGTCCTGGCGATATCCTTGTTGGTAAGGTTACGCCGAAAGGCGAAACTGAGCTGACTGCAGAAGAACGTTTGTTGAGAGCCATCTTTGGTGAAAAAGCCCGCGAAGTTCGTGATAGCTCGCTGCGTGTGCCACATGGCGAAGCTGGTAAAATTGTCAGCGTTAAAGTATTTACCCGTGAAAACGGCGATGAGCTGCCGCCTGGTGTAAATGAACAAGTTCGTGTGCATATCGCGCAAAAACGTAAGATTTCTGAAGGCGATAAGATGGCAGGCCGCCATGGTAATAAGGGTGTAGTTTCCCGCATCATGCCGCGTGAAGATATGCCGTTCCTGCCAAGCGGAGAGCCGGTTCAAATCGTATTGAATCCTTTGGGCGTACCTTCCCGTATGAATATCGGACAGATTTTGGAAACTCATTTAGGCTGGGCTGCACGCGCTCTAGGCATGCAGATTGAAGCCGGTGCTGAAGGTTTGGCTGATCGTTTTGAGAAAGCCGGTTATGATGTTGAAAAATATGGAATGCCTGAAACTGTAGAAATCGATAAGTTCGGTGAAGAAAGCATCAAAGCAATGAAGATGTCCGTACCTGTTTTTGACGGTGCTCATGAAGAAGATATGAATGCTACTCTTGATTTGGCTGGAGTAGATCCGAGTGGTAAAACAAGGTTGTATGACGGTCGTACAGGTGAACCTTTTGATAACAAGGTTACAGTTGGCTGCGTATATATGCTTAAGTTGCATCACTTGGTTGACGACAAGATCCATGCCCGTTCTACCGGTCCGTACTCTTTGGTTACCCAACAGCCTCTTGGTGGTAAAGCTCAGTTTGGCGGGCAACGTTTTGGTGAGATGGAGGTTTGGGCCCTGGAAGCTTATGGTGCTGCATATACTCTGCAGGAAATTCTCACAGTCAAATCTGACGACGTTGTGGGCCGTGTAAAAACTTATGAAGCTATTGTTAAGGGTGAGAACGTTCCTGAACCTGGTGTGCCCGAATCCTTTAAAGTTCTTATCAAAGAGCTGCAAAGTATCGGTCTCGATATTAAGGTGCTCAATGAAGACGAAGAAGAGATTTCCATGCGCGACAGTGATGATGATGTCACTGAAACTGCACGTGACCTCGATTTGAACATCGACGGCGAGATTCCGGCTGTTGCTGCTGTTGAAACAGATGAATATACTGTTGATGAAAATAGCGTTGAAGATGCGGAATTTGATTTAGTTGCAGATATTGGCAACTTTAACATGGAAGCTAAAGATGAGTTGGACGGAGATATAAATAACTCCGACGATATTGAATAGAAGGGAGCGATCGATTCTTGTTGGATGTAAATAATTTTGAGTCTATGCGTATCGGTCTGGCTTCACCGGAACAAATCAGAACTTGGTCCTATGGCGAAGTAAAGAAACCGGAAACTATTAACTACAGAACTTTGAAACCGGAACGCGACGGTTTGTTCTGTGAAAGAATATTTGGACCTACCAAAGACTGGGAATGCCATTGCGGTAAATACAAAAGAATTCGTTATAAAGGTATCGTCTGCGATAAGTGCGGCGTTGAAGTTACCCGCTCCAAAGTTCGTCGTGACCGTATGGGTCATATCGAACTGGCTGCACCTGTTTCTCATATCTGGTACTTTAAGGGTATCCCGAGCCGGATGGGATTGATTCTTGATATTTCGCCCAGGTCGCTGGAAAAAGTACTGTATTTTGCTAATTACATCGTACTTGATGCCGGTGATACTCCTTTGGTAAAAAAACAGTTGTTGAGCGAAGGCGAATATATCGAAGCCCGCGACAAATATGGCAGCGGTTTTAAAGTTGGTATGGGCGCTACTGCTATCAAAGCACTGCTGGAAGAGATCGATTTATCTGCATTAACTGCGGAACTGCGTGCTGAATTGAAAGAGGTAAGCGGACAAAGAAAAATTCGTGCCGTACGCCGTTTAGAAGTCTGTGAAGCTTTCCTTAAATCAGGCAATCGCCCTGAATGGATGATTTTGGATGTTGTTCCTGTAATTCCTCCGGAACTGCGTCCTATGGTACAATTAGACGGTGCGCGTTTTCCGACTCCTGACCTTAACGATTTATATCCTCGTGCCATCAACCGTAATAATCGGTTAAAAAGATTGCTTGAACTCAATGCTCCTGATATCATCGTACGTAATGAAAAACGTATGCTTCAGGAAGCTGTTGATGCTTTGATTGACAACGGACGCCGTGGCCGTCCAGTAACAGGTCCTGGTAATCGTCCTTTAAAATCTCTTTCTGATATGCTGAAAGGTAAACAAGGTCGTTTCCGTCAGAACCTGTTAGGTAAACGTGTTGACTATTCCGGTCGTTCGGTTATTGTAGTAGGGCCTGAATTGAAAATGCATCAATGTGGTCTGCCTAAAGAAATGGCGCTGGAATTGTTTAAGCCTTTTGTCATGAAACGCTTGGTTAACAGCGGTCAGGCTACTAATATCAAAAGTGCAAAACGCATGGTAGAACGTGCTACTACTGCTGTTTGGGATGTTTTGGAAGATGTAATCAAAGAACATCCTGTGCTTTTGAACCGTGCACCGACTTTGCATAGGCTTGGTATCCAGGCTTTTGAGCCGATCTTGTCTGAAGGGCGTGCAATCAAACTGCATCCTCTGGTATGTACTGCATACAATGCCGACTTTGACGGTGACCAAATGGCAGTCCATCTGCCGCTGTCTGCTGAAGCACAGGCCGAGGCCAGGATGCTGATGCTTTCGGTTAATAATATTCTGGCCCCGAAAGACGGAAAACCTGTTGCTGTACCTTCGCAGGATATGGTTTTAGGTTCATATTACCTGACAATCATCAAAGAAGGCGCTAAAGGCGAAGGGATGCGTTTCAGCAGCTTTAATGAAGCTTTGCTGGCTTATTTCCACGGTGAAGTTGAACTGCAGGCACGCATTAAGATTTATATCCCGAACAAGGATATTTATGAAGAACCTTCCAGCGAAGGGGTAAGTCTGGTAACGACTACTGTCGGCAATGCGATACTTAATGAAGAACTGCCGGTTGAAATGCGGTACTTCCATTTAGAAGATGAAGTAAACGAAGCCGGTAAAAAAGTTAAAGTATGGCATTTGAATAAACTGCTTGATAAAAAAGAATTGGGACGTCTTGTTGCTAAGGCACATAAATTGTATGGCAATTTGCGTACGGCTGAAATCCTTGACGTTGTTAAGAAAATGGGTTATGACAATGCTTGTAAAGCAGGTATTTCCATTGCTGTTTCCGATATCAAAATTCCGCCTGAAAAGGCAGAGATTTTGGCTGCTACGGAAAAAGAAATCGATAAAACTGAGCGTATGTTCCGTCGTGGTTTGATGAGTGAGGACGAACGTTATCGCAAGGTTATCGAACTTTGGGGCAAGGCTACTGATGATGTAACCAATAAGCTTATGTCGTCCACAATGGATCCGTTTAACTCTGTGTATATGATGGCTAATTCTGGTGCCCGCGGTAATACGCAGCAGATCCGTCAGCTGGCTGGTATGCGTGGTTTGATGGCAGATCCTTCAGGTCGTATCATTGACCGACCGATCAAGGCTAATTTCCGTGAAGGCCTGACTGTTTTGGAATACTTTATTTCAACTCATGGTGCTCGTAAAGGTTTGGCTGATACAGCATTGCGTACTGCTGACTCCGGTTATCTGACCCGTCGTTTGGTTGACGTTGCTCAGGATGTGATCGTACGTGAAGATGACTGTGATATCGTTGGTATCAATCTTGTAAAAGAGCGCGGACGTCTTTGCAAAGCAACCTTGGGTTCCAGTCAGAATAAACTGCGCGAGATTGTTATTGGACGTAATTTGGCAGCTGGTATTACTGATCCTGCTACAGGTGAGTTAATTGTCGAAGCTGATACGATTGTGACAGAAGATTTGTATAACAAATTAGCTGCAGCAAAGGTCATGGAAGTAGTTTTATATGCTACTGACGATATGAGCGGAGAAGAAACCGAGACAATTCAGATTAATATCAGCGATGAACAATCTAATGCTGTATTGAAAGAAGCAATGATGCATCATTTTGATGGCCGAGAAGTTGCTGAAGATGTTGTGGCAGCTGATGGTACAGTGCTGATCGAAGCCGGTGCGACTTATGACGAAGCAATTATCGACGCTATTTTGGCTAATGGTACTGTCCGCGATGTTAAAGTTCGCAATAATGCAATCGAAGGTATTGAGATTGAATCAATTACCGAAGGTAAAAATAAACAAACTGTTATTGAATCTTTGCGCGACCGTATCGTAGGACGTTATCTTGCTGAAGATATTTTGGATAATGATGGTAATATCTGTTACCATATCAATGATTATGTTACTGAAGATATGGCGGATCAGATTTCTTCGTTGCGTGAAAAAGTAAAAATCCGTTCCGTACTCAATTGCAAAGCCAAAGTCGGCGTTTGCCGTAAATGTTATGGCCGTAATCTGGCTACAGGTAGAAAAGTTGAAGTTGGCGAAGCTGTTGGTACTATTGCTGCTCAATCCATTGGTGAACCTGGTACTCAGCTCACTATGCGTACGTTCCACACCGGTGGCGTAGCAGGTGACGATATCACTCAGGGCTTACCCCGTGTTGAAGAGCTGTTTGAAGCCCGTAAACCGAAACATCCTGGTTTACTTACTGAAAATGCTGGTACTGTACACATTGGTGAAGAAAACGGCATCCGTAAAGTAACTGTTACCAGTGAAGATGGGGAGCAGATTTATACTATTCCTTATGGGTCTAAACTCGCTGTTACCGAGGGCATGGTAATTGCTGTCGGCGATCGTCTGACTGAAGGGTCACTCAATCCGCATGATATTTTGCGTATCAGTGGTGTGCGTGCTACTCAGCGTTATCTGGTTCAACAGGTATTGGGAGTTTATAAATCTCAGGGTGTTGAGATTAACGATAAGCATATCGAAGTTATGGTTCGCCAAATGATGCGTAAAATCCGCATCGAAGAAGCTGGCGATACTTATATGCTGCCGGGTGAATATATCGATGTTGCAGAATTTGAAGCACAGAATGCGGAAATGCTGGAAAAAGGCTTACAGCCTGCAGAAGGACGTCCGGTGCTGCTTGGTATTACCAAAGCATCTCTGGCTACTGATTCTTTCCTGTCTGCTGCATCCTTCCAGGAAACTACACGCGTGCTGACAGATGCCGCAATCAAAGGCAAAGTTGATCCGCTTTTAGGACTTAAAGAAAATGTTATCATTGGTAAACTTATTCCGGCTGGTACCGGTATGAATCGTTATCGTGATATCAAAATCAAATATAACACTACTAATAGCGACCAACAGTAAAATTACAGACTTTTAAGTAAAACCTCTACTCCTTATCATAAAGGAGTAGAGGTTTTTATCAAATTAAACAACAGAATTTCATTAATTTTTGAAAAAAGCGAACGATAGGATGATTTTTTGTTAAAAAGTTCACATTATAATTGACACATAGGGAAGCTATTGGTAAAATTATAATAATAAATAAGATGGTAGAGATGACCCGAGAAGGATTTTTAGTTGCGCATATAGCAGTTGAAAGATTTCGACTTGGGTTTTATTTTTTCTCACAGATACTTTAGGAGGCAGAAGCATGAAAGTTGCTATTATTATGGGAAGTAATTCTGACTGGCCTATTCTTGAGCCGGCAGAAAAAACTCTGAAAGAATTTGGAGTAGAGGTAGAGGTGATAGTTGCTTCGGCACACCGTACTCCGGATGTGGTACATGAATTTGCTGCTGGCGCACGCAATCGCGGCGTAGAGGCTATTATTGCCGCTGCCGGTGCTGCTGCCCATTTAGGCGGTGTTATTGCTGCTTACACTACAGTGCCTGTAATCGGTATTCCCATCAATGCCACACCTTTGAATGGTATGGATGCGCTTTTAAGCTTTGTGCAAATGCCTGCAGGTATTCCTGTAGCGACGATGGCTATTAATGGCGCTAAAAATGCTGCTTTGTTTGCAGTACAGATACTGTCTGTAAAATACCCTGAACTGGTTACTAAATTAGCAGAAAATCGTTTGCAGATGCAGGAAGAGGTAAAAGCCAAAGGTGAGAAGCTCGCAAAAATGCGTGCTGAGGGTAAGTAAGAAATGGTTGAAAAAGGAGAATTAACTGTGCCTGGTATTGACTTTGAATTAGACAAATTACATGAAGAATGCGGTGTTTTTGGTATTTATTCGCATAAAGACGATGTTGCACTCAATACTTATTGGGGATTGTATGCATTGCAGCATCGTGGGCAGGAAAGTACCGGTATTGTTACTACTGATGGCAGCAATATGCAGGTCAAAAAAGGCATGGGTCTGGTATCTGACGTTTATAAAGACGGTGTCGGTGATCTTACTGGACACATAGCTATCGGACATGTACGCTATTCAACAACTGGTTCCAGTATGGCATACAATACTCAACCGCTGCGCGTTTATTTTGACGGCGGCAACTTGGCTTTATCGCATAACGGTAATTTGACTAATGCTGCCGAATTGCGGTCTCGCTTGACCAGAGATGGTGTGGTTTTTCAGACTACTGTTGACACAGAGGTTGTTTTGAGCCTGATTGCCCGCTCGCGGAAAGAGAAAGTTGAAGACCGTGTTGCTGAAGCAGTTAATGAAATCAAAGGTGCTTTTGCTATTTTGATCATGACTGATCATAAATTGATTGCAGTGCGTGATCCTTACGGATTCAGGCCATTATGTTTGGGTAAGCTTGATGGCGGTTGGGTAGTGGCTTCTGAATCATGTGCTTTTGATTTGGTTGGCGCAGAATTTATTCGTGATGTCAAACCGGGTGAAATGCTGGTTTTTGAAGATGACTATGCCGAACCTAAGAGTATGATGTGGTCCAAAGAGATGCCGTCTAAATGTGCGCACTGTATTTTTGAATATGTTTATTTTGCCCGTACGGACAGCGTTATTGATAAACAATGTGTTTATCAGGCACGAATCAATATGGGGCGTGAGCTGGCAAAAGAAACTAAAGAGATCCATCCGGATATTGTTATTTCTGTACCTGACTCCGGTACTGCGGCAGCTGTTGGTTATAGCTTAGAGTCAGGTGTACCTTTTATGGAAGGATTAACGAAAAATCGTTATGTTGGCCGTACTTTTATTCAGCCAACGCAAAAGCAGCGTTTAAATGCTGTTCGCTTAAAATTAAATCCAGTAAAGAGTGTTGTTGCAGGCAAGTCCGTTGTTATGGTTGATGATTCTATCGTTCGCGGTACTACCAGTGGTAAGATCGTCAAATTACTTAAGGATGCCGGTGCAAAAGAAGTGCATGTCTGCATCAGTTCCCCTCCTGTAACGGACCCCTGCTATTATGGCATTGATACTTCTGTGCGAAAGGAATTGATTGCTTCTACGCATACAGAAGATGAAATCTGCCAGTATATCGGCGCTGATTCTCTACACTATATTTCGCTGGAAGGATTAAAACGTTCTTTGAGCAGTATGGATCCTGAAGGTATGTGTTATGCTTGCTTCAATGCAGGTTATCCCGATAATGCGGAAGAAACTATCCGTCAAGGTTCGAAATATATTTTTGAGAACAAATAATTAGGAGGTCCCCATGAGCGAGCAAAGCAAAAAACAAATGACTTATGCCGATGCGGGTGTTGATATTGATGCTGGTAATCGTGCTGTTGAATTAATGAAAGAAAGTGTTCGTGCGACTTATCGTCCTGAGGTTATCGGAGATTTGGGCGGGTTTGGCGGTTTGTTTGCACTGAATTCTGGAAAATATCAGGAACCGATTCTTGTTTCCGGGACTGATGGAGTTGGCACTAAGTTAAAATTGGCGTTTATGGCCGATAAGCATAATACTATCGGTCAAGATGCCGTTGCAATGTGTGTTAATGATATTTTAGTGCAAGGTGCTGAACCTCTGTTTTTCCTTGATTATATTGCTGTCGATAAAGTTGATGCGGAGAAAGTTGCAAATATAGTGCAGGGTGTCGCCAAAGCCTGTCAAGAATCGGGTTGCGCGTTGATTGGCGGTGAAACTGCTGAAATGGCGGGTTTTTATTCCCAAGGCGAATATGATATTGCGGGTTTTTGTGTAGGTGTTGTTGAAAAAAGTAAAATGATTACCGGGGATAAAGTTGCTCCTGGTGATGTACTTTTAGGATTGCCTTCCAGTGGCGTGCATTCCAATGGTTTTTCTTTGGTTCGTAAAATTTGTTTCGAAGTGATGAATTATGATATGAGTACTGAGATTCCGGAATTTGGCTGCAGTTTAGGTGAAAAACTGCTGACACCAACACGGCTCTATCCTAAATCCTGTCTGCCTCTGATCGAAAAATTTGATCTTCACGGTATGGTGCATATTACTGGTGGCGGTTTCTACGATAATATTCCACGTATCCTGCCAGAAAAATGTGATGCGGAAATCAATGCCGCAGCTTGGGAAATACCTGTGGTTTTCAAAAAATTGCAGGAGTGGGGCAATGTGCCCTGGGCAGAACTGTACCGTACGTTCAATATGGGGGTAGGTATGGTTTTAGTAGTTGCTCCTGAAGAAGCGGATGCCGTGCGTAGTCATCTTACTTCTGCAGGTGAACCTTTCTATGAATTAGGAAATGTTGTTGCTGGTAATAAAAAAGCAATTATGAAAGGCGGCGTTTTCAGTGAGTAGCCGTAAAATTGGCGTCTTGGTCAGCGGTCGCGGCAGCAATCTGCAATCCGTATTGGACAGGATAGCCGACGGCTATTTACCTTTGGAAATTGCTGTTGTTATCAGTGATAAGGCTGATGCATATGCTTTGGAACGTGCAGAGAAAGCTGGAATAGCTGCTGTAGCAATTCCACGTAAAGAATGTGTTTCTAAGGAAGAGTTTGAAGGCAAGATTGATGCAGCTTTGCGCGCTCATGGTGCAGAACTTGTTGTTTTAGCCGGTTTTATGCGGATATTGAGCGGGAATTTTGTTAATAAATGGACACAGAAAATCATAAATATCCATCCGGCACTTTTGCCAAGCTTTCCAGGCCTTGATGCCCAGGGGCAGGCTTTGGAATACGGTGTGAAGATTGCTGGCTGTACTGTACATTTTGTCGATGAAGGAACAGATAGTGGTCCGATTATATTACAGAAACCTGTGCCTGTTTTAAATGACGATACAGAGGAATCTTTAGCAGCACGAATTTTAGTTGAAGAACATAAGGCGATGCCGGAGGCTTTACGTTTGTGGGCGTTAGGCAAGCTGGAAATACAGGGAAGGCGCGTTATCGTGCATCCTTGAGATGAGGTGATAAATAATGAGAATCAAAAGAGCGTTATTGAGTGTATCTGATAAAACCGGTATTGTGAAGTTGGCCCAATTTCTACATGACATTGGAGTAGAGATTATTTCAACCGGCGGAACGATGACTGCTATCAGAGAAGCCGGAATACCTGTAACTTATGTCAGCGATGTGACTGGTTTCCCTGAAATTATGGATGGTCGTGTTAAAACTTTGAATCCTAAGATCCACGGTGGTATTTTGGCTGTACGCAGTAATCCCGAGCATATGGCAGCTTTGGAAAAACATGATATAAAACCGATAGATCTAGTGGTTGTCAATTTGTATCCCTTTAAAGAAACAATTGCTAAACCAAACGTTACAGAGGCAGAAGCGATAGAAAATATTGATATTGGCGGTCCGGCAATGGTGCGTGCCTCTGCTAAAAATTTCCGTGATGTAATTATTGTTACTAACCCAGCCCGTTATACCAGCCTGATTGCTATGCTGCAGCAGTATGGGGACGCAGACATCAAAACACGCAAAACATTGGCCAAAGAAGCCTTTAACCATACTTCCGAATATGATGCTATGATCTGTGAATACCTGACCAAGCAGTTGGTTGAAGGTAAATAAGATGAAAAGGTTGATGAAATAATGCGTTTATTATTAATCGGCGGCGGCGGACGTGAACATGCTCTGGCCTGGAAGTTGGCGCAAAGCCCTCAGGTGGAAACGATTTATGCGGCACCGGGAAATCCTGGTATCGCTTTGCTTGATAAATGTGAATGTATTGATTTACCATTGCAGGAATTAGAAAAACTTGCTGATTATGCTGAGGCTAACTGTATTGATTTAACAGTTGTTGGTCCGGAAGCAAGTCTTGTTGAAGGTATTGCCGATGTTTTTAAGGCAAGAGGTCTGGCATTGTTTGGACCCAGTAAGGCGGCTGCAGAGCTGGAAGGTTCTAAAGCTTTTTCTAAACAGCTGATGGAAAAATACGGGATCCCTACAGCTTTTTTTAAAGTATGCGAGGATATAGAAACAGCCAAGGCTTATATCAAAGAAAAAGGCGCTCCGATTGTTGTTAAGGCGGATGGTTTGGCAGCAGGTAAAGGCGTAGTTGTTGCTATGACTGAAGCAGAAGCATTTGCTGCTGTTGACGATATGATGGGAGACCTTAAATTTGGCGGTGCCGGCGCACGTGTGGTTTTAGAAGAGTTTATGGAAGGCGAAGAGGCATCCTTACTGGCGTTTACTGACGGTGATACTATCGTTTCCATGATTGCAGCACAGGACCATAAAAGGATAAACGATAATGATGAAGGGCCAAATACTGGTGGTATGGGAACATATGCTCCTGCTCCTGTTATGACTGATATTCTGCGGCTGAAGGCTGTGGAAAAGGTTTTAAAGCCGACTATTGCAGCAATGAAGGCAGAGGGAAGACCGTATCAGGGTTGTTTATATGCAGGTTTGATGATTAACGGCGACGACATTAAAGTAGTTGAATTTAACTGCCGTTTTGGAGATCCTGAAACACAGGTTATTATGCCGCTTCTTGATGGTGATTTGGCAGAAATAATGCTGTGCTGCGCTACAGGTACTTTAGCTCAGGCTGATATCGGCTGGTATGACAAAGCTGCTGTATGTGTTGTTATGGCTTCAGGTGGTTACCCTGGAAGCTATAAACAAGGCTTGCCTATCAGTGGCTTGGAAGAGACTGCTGCAAGGGAAGACGTTGTTGTTTTCCATGCAGGAACTAAATGTGCTGATGGCCAAATAGTTACTGCTGGCGGTCGTGTGCTTGGTGTCACAGCCGTTGGGAAAAATATCCGTGAGGCGAAAGATAAGGCTTATGAAGCTGCGGGAAAAATCAGCTTTGCTGATGCCCATTATCGTAAGGATATTGCCTGGCGCGCATTAAAAAAATAATAATGACGTCCCAATGCTTTGGCACTGGGACGTTTTGTATAACTTAAATCAGCTTAAAAAGCCTACAAGCTCCAGATAAAATTTAGAGAAAAGGAAGATGAATACAATGGCATTTTATTATGATGAACCCGCTCATACTTTTAGTGAATACCTGCTTGTTCCTGGTTATTCCTCAAAAGAATGTGTACCGACGAACGTTGATTTACGTACTCCTTTAGTAAAATTTAAAAAAGGTGAAGAATCAGCGATTACATTGAATATTCCTCTTGTTTCTGCTATCATGCAGTCTGTTTCTGATGATAAAATGGCGATAGCGCTTTCCAAAGAGGGTGGTATATCCTTTATTTATGGTTCCCAGACTATTGAAAATGAAGCTGCTATGGTGGCGCGTGTAAAAACACATCGTGCCGGTTTTGTCAGCAGTGATTCTAATATCCGACCAGACAGCACTTTGGCAGATATCGTTGCTCTGAAAGAAAAAACAGGTCATTCTACGGTAGCGGTTACTTCTGACGGCACTGTGAACGGCAAATTGGAAGGCATTGTTACCAGTCGTGATTATCGTGTCAGCCGTATGGATTTGAATACGAAGGTCAGCACTTTTATGACGCCAATCAATGAAATGATTGTTGGCGGCAAAGAGACTTCGCTGCAGGAAGCAAATGATATCATTTGGGATAATAAACTGAATACATTGCCTATTATTGATGATGAAGGCCGTTTATTGTATATGGTTTTCCGTAAAGATTATGCTACTCATAAAGAGTATCCTTTAGAGCTTTTGGACAGTAAAAAACGTCACGTAGTAGGGGCTGGCATTAATACCCGCGACTATGCTGAACGTGTACCGGCTTTGGTTAATGCCGGTGCCGATGTGCTTTGCATTGATTCTTCAGAGGGTTATTCTGAATGGCAGAAATTGACTTTGGATTGGGTTCGCGAGCATTATGGCGATACCGTAAAAGTAGGCGCGGGCAACGTTGTAGATGCGGAAGGCTTCCGCTATTTGGCCGAGGCCGGTGCTGATTTTGTGAAGGTTGGTATCGGCGGCGGTTCTATCTGTATTACCCGCGAACAAAAGGGTATAGGTCGCGGTCAGGCAACGGCTTTGATAGAAGTTGCTAAAGCTCGTGACGAATATTATAAAGAAACGGGAATTTATGTTCCTATCTGTTCTGACGGCGGTATTGTTTATGATTATCATATGACTCTGGCATTGGCAATGGGTGCTGACTTTTTAATGCTTGGCCGTTATTTTGCCCGGTTTGATGAGAGCCCGACGAATAAAGTAAATATCAACGGTAATTATATGAAAGAATACTGGGGTGAAGGATCGAATCGTGCCCGTAACTGGCAGCGTTATGATATGGGCGGTGCATCTAAGCTTTCTTTTGAAGAAGGTGTTGATTCTTATGTTCCTTATGCCGGTACGTTAAAAGATAATGTAACGCTTACTTTGAGCAAGGTGCGTTCTACTATGTGTAACTGGAAGATCTTAAGAAAAACGAAAAAATGACCTTGGTTTCTTCAACTTCGCTGGTTGAAGGCGGTGCTCATGACGTTATTTTGAAAGATAATAATATGAACAACTATGTGAAATAAGTTCTATAAAGCTGATAAAATGTTATGTGCATTGTATACATGCTGATTTATATTGACTTCTTGCGCATAGAACTGTAAAATTAACACATAATTTATTTGATGGAAAGGCGTGTTAGAAGAATGAATTTGAAAAAATTAGTTACAGCTGCTGTATGTACTATGCTGATGGCTGCAGTTGCTTTTACTGCTGGTTGCGGCGGAGAGAAAAAATCTGACAAAAAAGTATTGAAGGTTGGTATGGAATGCGCTTATGCTCCTTACAACTGGTCTCAGACCAAAGCTGACGGCGGTGCTGTAAAAATTGCAGGCAGCAATGAGTATGCTTATGGTTACGACGTAATGATGGCTAAGAAGCTGGCTGATTCTATGGGTGCTGATCTGGAAATCCATAAAATCGAATGGGATGGTCTGGCTCCGGCAGTTGTCAGCGGTAAGATTGACGCCGCTATTGCAGGCATGTCTATTACCTCTAAACGTAAAGAAACTGTAGATTTTACAAAACCATATTACTATGCAACGGTAGTTGCTCTGGTAAAAAAAGATTCCGAGCAGGCTAAGGCTCAAAGCGTCGCTGATTTAAAAGGTTCCGTAGCAACTTCTCAGCTTAATACAATCTGGTATGACCAGATTGATCAAGTTCCCGATGTAAAAAAATTGCCGGCTATTGATACGGTACCTGGTATGATTGTTGCATTGACTTCCGGAAAATGCAATCTGATCGTTACTGATATCCCTACTGCAAAAGCTGCCGCTTTTGCTAATCCGGAATTGACTGTCTTGAACTTTGAAGAAGAAAAAGGCTTCAAAACTTCTCGTGAAGATGTTGAAATTGGTATCGCTGTGAAAAAAGGCAATACAGAGCTTGTTAAGGCAATGGATGCTGTTTTGGAAAAAATGACTGCTGCTGATTTTGATAAAATGATGGACGAAGCTATTAAAAAACAACCTTTAGCTCAATAATAGTTACCGGTTATGCCTAAAGGGACGGCAATTATGCCGTCCCTTATTTTCCTTTTTTACCGTATTATTCTTTTGCGAATTAAGGGATATCTGTGCTATAATAAATAACAGTGTTTTATCAATTAATTATGTTAGGTGGAGGAACTTATGACAACAATGCCTGAGTCATTTTTTGGATGGGTGACTTTTTTACTGCATCAATATGGTGATGTTCTGTTAAAAGGCGCTTGTGTGACCTTACTTTTGGCTATTGTCGGCACTCTGATCGGTTGCGTAATCGGTCTTGTTGTAGGTATTATCCAGACTATTCCCGAGGATCCAAAGGCAAGTGCTGCCAAAAAGGCTCTTGTAAAAGTGACTCAATTGGTCTTGAATGCTTATGTAGAACTTTTCCGAGGTACGCCGATGATCGTACAGGCTATGGTAGTATATTATGGTGCTATGAGTATGTTTAACATTGATATGTCACCAATGTTTGCCGGTTTTTTAGTTGTGTCTATCAATACGGGCGCATATATGGCGGAAACTGTACGCGGCGGTATTGAATCGATCGATCCGGGTCAGCGCGAAGCTGCTGTGGCTATCGGCATGGATCATTTTCAGACGATGCGCTGTGTAATTCTGCCGCAGGCCCTGCGTAATATCATGCCTCAGATCGGTAATAATCTGATCATCAATATTAAGGATACATCGGTTTTGAATGTAATTTCTGTCACAGAGCTGTATTTTGCTTCAAAATCGGCAGCAGGCGTATATTACAGGTACTTTGAAATATTTTTCATTACCTGCGTTATTTATTTTATTATGACTTTTACCGCTTCAAGACTTTTGCGCTGGTGGGAAGGGAAAATGGATGGACCTAAGGATTATCAACTGGTGTCTTTTGATCCCATGCAGGATCCATGTGGTCATTTTCCTGTTAATGTGGCCGGTAAAAAGAGAAAGGACGGTAATTATTAATGACTGCTGAACAAAGTAAAGAATTGTTGTTATCCGTCCAAGGGTTGAAAAAGAATTTTGGAGAACGTGAGATATTAAAAGGTATTGATTTTGATGTGCACAAGGGTGATGTAGTTTGTGTTATCGGACCTTCAGGCAGTGGTAAATCAACATTAATCCGCTGCGTCAATTATTTGGAACAACCAACTGACGGAGTTATCAGTTACCGCGGTGAAAATGTTTTGGAATGTTTTAAGAATCTTCCCTTATACCGTACTAAAGTAGGCATGGTTTTTCAACAGTTTAATTTGTTTAACAATATGACTGTTTTGGAAAATTGTGTTGTAGGTCAGGTTAAGGTACTGGGGAAAAAGTCTGAAGAAGCAAAAGCAATTGCCATGAAATATCTGGAACATGTTGGTATGGCAAGCTATATCAATGCAAAGCCGCATCAGCTTTCCGGCTTTGGAGCCGGAAATATTGTTGATGGATGAACCAACTTCTGCTCTTGATCCTGAGATGGTTGGCGAAGTTTTAGCAGTTATGCGGGAACTGGCGGAAGAAGGGTTGACGATGGTTATCGTTACACATGAAATGGCATTTGCCCGCGATGTTTCCAGCCGAGTTATTTTTATCGATCAGGGTGTGATTGCTGAAGACGGCAGCCCAAATGTTATTTTTACTGCACCTCAGAATCAGCGTACTAAGGATTTCCTGAGTCGGTTCAGTTTAACACGTTGTTAGCAGGAAAAAGCCCTTCTGTGTAGAAATTACATGGGAGGGATTTTTTATTGAAAAAGTTTGGGAAGGATTATCTGTATGAAAAAAATTTATTTTATTTTAACATTATTGGTAATATACTTTTTACCATTTTCAGTTACAGAAGCAAGTATGGGAAGGAATACTCTCTTATTTGTTCCGCTGGACAACAGGCCGGTTTGTTTGGACTATGCAGTAGAAACCATGAAAGCAGCCGGATGGAATGTGGAAACGCCGCCTTTGGAGTATATCGCCGGCAATGATCATAGCGGTAATCCTGATAAGTTATATGAATGGCTGGCTGCACGTTCGGCAACCGCCAACGCGATCGTTATTTCTTCTGATGCTCTGATCTATGGCGGGCTGGTTGATTCAAGGACACATCAACTGCCTCAGGATATTTTAACGTCGCGGGCTGAGAGGTTATTAAATTTGAAGTCTTTGGGCGGAGATCCTTTGGTTTATGTATTTACGACGATAATGCGTTCTCCCAAAGCCAGCAGTGCTCCTGTTGAACCTGCCTATTATGCCGAATGGGGACCAAAGCTGTTTAGAATGGGAGCCTTAGAAGATAAACTGGATTTAAAAGAAATCAGCAGAAAAGAACGTAAAGAACTGGCAGCGTTACAGGCGGAAATACCTCAAGCTGTTCAAGATGACAGAGCGCAGCGCCGCAATTTGAATATAGCAACTACGGAACTTTTGCTGCATGGCGTAGAAAGCGGTAATTTTGACTATTTACTGATTGGCCGCGATGATACTGCGCCATACTCACAGGCTCATAAAGAAGCACGTAAAATGGATATTCTTGTAAGGGAACTTCCTAAAGAGAAAATTCGTTTTTTCTCTGGGGCTGATCAGCTGGGTTTGCTTTTATTAAGCCGTGCTGCCAGCAGAGTCAGTTATGAGATTCCTATGGTCTATATTGATTTTGCAGAAGGCAAAGGCGGAGCGACTATACCGACCTATGAAGATGACCCGATTGCTTTCAGCGCAGCAGAGCATATTCATGCTGCCGGTGGCTGGCCTACCGCTAAATTAACGAGGGCAGATTTGGTGTTGGCTGTTAATACTCCTTTTGATGGGGTAACAGTAGAAGCTTCTAACCCGAAAAATACAGGTACAATAACGGAACATACAGAGAAATTTGTTGCTGATATCAAGAGGTATTTAAAGCAGGGAAAAGCAGTTGCAGTTGCTGATATTGCTTATGGAAACGGTGCAGACAACGCCTTGGTCAGAAAACTGTTTGAAGAAGAAGTGGCAGAAAAGCTTGCTGCTTACGGTGGTTGGAATACTGCTGGAAATACTTTGGGATTTGCTTTGGGACAAGGATTACTGTCAAAAAGTATGGATACGGCTGATCTTCAATCTTTGCTGGAAATAAGATATCTCGATGATTGGGCTTATCAGGCTAATGCGCGTAATAAAACTTATGTAGAATTAATTTGGCCTAATTACTGGCCTAATAGTGGACTTAATACGCAGCAGGTGCAAGAGGCTGAAGCCGTTATTACTAAAGATATTTTAGAGATAGCGGAAGCTGTTTTTGGCGTAAAAGTCCGCAGTTATAATTTTACTTTACCGTGGAAGCGGATGTTTGAAGTGGAAGTAAGCCGAAAATAATATAAATAATAAAACCCGTCAGACAATATTGTCTGACGGGTTTTATTATTTGAAATGCTTTTGAGGG
>ENA-UESE01001471-UESE01001471.1-human-gut-metagenome-genome-assembly--contig:-NODE-1471-length-17759-cov-2.975286_pt1 | contig 17759 bp, 13 predicted proteins | sample MGYA00242995_ERZ507996 | MGnify/ENA primary metagenome ERZ507996 (study PRJEB26167, sample SAMN06115489) | human gut metagenome | host: Homo sapiens | place: China:Sichuan | collected 2015-04-15... | reverse complement strand
GGCTCAAAGCTTGATTTCGGATCTACATCCCATTCAAAAACAACAAGGTTTAGATGTAACCCTTCTTGTATTGAGGAATGAAGAAACAGAATTTACAAAGGATACTGCACTTATGACGACTACCTCTGCAAAAGACGGTAGTTTTTCTTTTGCAAAAGTTCCTTATGGCAAATGGATTGTAAGAGAAATCGAGCAGCCAAAGGGATTTGTTCTTGATGAAAAAGCGTATGAGGTCAATATCAGCAAAGCCGAGCAGGTAGTTGAAATTGAGATTGTCAATGAGTATGTTCACGGCAATATCAGACTCACGAAGATGGACGCTGAATATCCAGATAACAAACTTACGGGTGCAACCTTTGAGGTATATAAGGACACCAATGAGAACGGAAAGATTGATGATGGCGATGAACTTATCGGAAATCTTGAAGAAACCGAAACCGGAATTTATGAGATGAAAGAGCTGCTTTACGGAAAATATATTGTCCGTGAAACAAAAGCACCAGAGGGCTTCCTGCTTGATAAGGGAGAATACTCTGTTTTCATTGAGAAAGACGAAACAACTTATTCCGTTGAGAATAAGGCTGGTGTTGGATTTATCAATGAAGCTATGCGTGGAACACTGAAAATCGTCAAGACATCTTCAGATGGTAAGGTTAAAGGTTTTGCGTTCAGAGTAACCGGAGCAAACGGTTATGATATGACATTTGAAACAGATAAGAACGGCGAAATCGTGATTGAGGGACTTCGTATTGGCGAATATACCGTATCCGAAGTGGCAAACAATGCCTCTGCCGCATATATCACACCTGCCGACCAGAATGTTACTATCAAACTTGATGAAACAGCCGTTGTAAAAATGCACAATGAGTTAAGAGATACTCCGAAAACAGGAGATGATACCAATATGAAACTTTGGTATGTCCTTGCCGGACTTTCTGCTGTCGGTATCGCTGTAACTTCTGTTGTTGCACACAAAAAGAAGAAAAAGGAGAGTAACGAGTAATGGAAGCAAAGACAATTATCGCTATCGCATTAGTCGCCGTTATTGTCGGCGGCTTTATCTTTCTTCAGGTTAAAAACCGTAAGAAGTAAGTAACAAGCGAACATTAACCAGTCGGGGCAGAGCGTAAAAACTCTGTCCCTTTAATTTTTGGAGGAACATTATGAAACAACAGAAAACGGTGGAGAGCCGAGTGCTTGAAATCTTAAAGGAATGCCCGATGTCGAGGTATGATGATATGCTTCTCATTCTGCATTATTACAACCAATACGGATATATACCTGCCGGAAATCTTCCGCTTGAGGATATTGTATTTAATTACCGAGCATACGGACTTCCTTGTTTTGAAACCATACGCAGGGCAAGGCAGAGAGTACAGTCCCTTTTTCCTGAGTATTCACGTAATCCGCAGAAAGAAGAACAGAGCGGCAGTATTTCTATTGTAATCAACATTAGCTAAGGAGGTATTTTCGTGAAAGACAAAGCAACTTTTCAGAATAAGGTCAAGGTGCTGAATAAACTCTTTGACTCCGGTTGTGATACGGAGAAAAAGTTGCAGCAGCTTGATATGGAAGCAATCCTGAAAATCCCGAATATCACGATTCCTGATATGGGTGTGATTATGGAGCTTCAGAAGAATACAAAGTCCGGTAAACTCTTTTCGTATTTGGGCGGCGGTTCTGATGAAGCAACAAAAATGAGAGGTAAGGAAAATGAAGCAACAGGAGAATAGAGCAGAGCCGCAGGAAAAGCAAATTCGATTTATAGACAGTCATTACAATTTGAAATTCTATATTCCCGATGGAGGGAAAATCAGGATTACTTTTCGTGATGGACACACAGCAGACAGAGTGTGCAAGTATATTGATGACTACCATTTGTATGTCGGAAATTGCTGCTATCATATATGCGAGTTTGCTGAAAAAATGGAGCTTAGTGGAAGTAAAGTTGAACCTGGCAATCAATCCGAACCGTCAAAAAACAAGACCAGAAACAGAGAAAAACAGCGATAAGGAGGTGCAAGAGTAATGGCACGAAAATATGACCTTATTTCTGAGCTTTACAACCGCACCTGCAAAACGGTTGTGTCAAATCCTCAGAACTGGCAGGCATTCTTGGCTTCGGCTTGCCGAAATTATAAGTTACGTTATGACGAACAGCTACTTGTATATGCACAGCGACCTGATGCAACAGCGGTTCTTGAGATAGAGCAGTGGAACAAAATTTTTGGCAGATGGGTCAACCGAGGTGCAAGAGGTATTGCTGTTTTTGCTGATGAAAACCGTTCACGGCAAAGACTGACACATTACTTTGATATTTCAGATACTCACGAAAGCAGATATTCAAGAACAGTCCCGATTTGGGATATGCGTCAGGAATACGAAGCTGATGTGATTGAAACATTGGAAAGCACTTTCGGAGAGATTGAGAATAAGAGCAGTCTTGCCGAAGCAATTATGGGAGCAGCAAGAAATGCGGCAGAGGATAATATCCCTGATTATCTGCAAGACCTTTACTATGCAACCGAGGGCAGTTCATTTGAGGAAGTGGAAGAGGATATTGTGGCTTCCATTTATAAAAATGTTGTAGCAAACAGTGTGGCATATATGATGATGTCAAGGCTTGGCATCGATACGGATGGTTATTTTGAACTTGATGATTTCAGAGATGTTACCAACTTCAATACGCAGGAAACACTCAATGCACTTGGATTTGCTACCAGTGATATTGCAGAAATGGGATTGACGGAAATATCTAAAACAATTACTGCACTCAACCGTCAAAATCGCATAATTGTCGGTCAGGACAGAAATGAATACAATAAGGTTGAAAATAACGACGAAAGGAGTTTGGACAATGAACGAACTGACCTACACGATGGTGGGCGATTACAGCCTTCCGAACCTGAAACTTCCACAGCAGCCGGAAGTGACTTTGGGCAGATACGCTCAGATGAGGAGAGATTTTCTGAAGGAACATCACAGAGTCCTTTACTACAATCTCCTGACGAGGGGCGAACTGACACAGCACTTGGCGGAAGTGGAACAGAGAGCCAGCAAGATGGAGGAAACAATTCTGAGCCAGATGGCACAGAAAGAGGGAGTGACCGAACAGATGAAAGCGGAGGATATGATGAAATGGGTTCGTCTGATGAACTCCCTTCGCAGCTCGGCACAGGAAATCGTGAAAGCGGAAGTGATATTCGCTTAGAGTATTACGACAGAACACACGAGGATAAAAGCCTTCCGTTCTTTGGGCGTGATGAAGTAATCAATGAAATTCTCAGAACGACACCACATTTATCAGCAAGTCTGGAAGAAATCAAAGATTATTATGAACGTAATCCTGATAACAAAGACCGCACAGAGTATATAAAGAGTATTTTCAATAATGATTATACTGAACTTACTTTAGAGGACGGCAGGACAGTAGGGTACAAGACCTTTGAAAACGTTCTGCATTTGTGGGAGGGCAAATACGACAGCAGAACCGCACAGAGCTATTATGATTGGGCTGTTATTGCCCGTCATTTTGAAGCTATGCGATTACTGGGAGAATTAAGTGACAGCATAAAACCATTACCGTCAATGGACGGTCAGATGACATTCATATTAGACGGTCGGGCAGAGGAAAAGAAAACCTCTGCCTTTACTTTTTCTCAGGAGATTATCGACGCTGTTCTTGCGAATGGAAGCGGATTTTCTGAGGGGAAAATGCGTATCTATGAGCAGTTTGAAAAAAGCCTTTCTGCAAAAGAAAATGTCGATTTCTTGAAAAATGAATACGGTTGGGGCGGTTCTTATCCCGTCATAATCGGGGCAGGCATTGATGAGAGCCACGATGGAAAAGGTATTACGATTACGAAAGGCATCGGTAAAGAAAATCCACATATCACACTTTCGTGGTCGCAGGTGGAGAAGCGTATCGGGGAACTTATCCGAATGGACAGATACTTAAATCCAAAGGAAAAAGAACGCTATCCTCAGTGGCTTGAAAGTCAAGAGGAACACAGAGCCAAAATCGAGGAAACGAAAAGAAATCGTGAGATACTTTCTAATGCACCACCGGAGCAAGAGGTCGAACCAACCGAAAAAGAACCTGAAGAAGCAGAACAGCTACAAGATGTGCAGTATGAATATCATCTTGGCGATAAGGTGTATATCGGTGCTTCTGAGTACGAAATCTTATCTGTTGATGATGAGAGAGTAATGCTCTATGACTATGATATGCCACTGTTCAATAAGGAATTTTCACGCACAGAGTTTGACAGAAAAGTGCGAGAGAATCCGATGAATGAGCATTTGATTGTAAAGGAAGAACCTGCCGAGGAAAGAAATGAAACGGAAGAAGTTCAGACCAATATGGGCAGTATGCCGATTGAAGATTATCGAGAGATAGTAGCTTCGCAGTCAGGTTTTGACAGTTATGATGAGATGTATCATCAGGGGTATCGCATAGGAAACGGTTATGATAAAAAGCCTGAGCCGGTAGTTCCCGCTTGGGAGCAGAAGAAAAAAGTCAAAGGCTTTGACTTGCACCCTGATGTGCCTATGGCAGACCGTCACACCTTTAATCTTAGAGAAAATGAGGTTGAAACGGTTGGTAAAAAGGAACGCTTCCGCAGAAATATTATGGCGATACAGCTTCTTAAAAAACGTCAGGAAGAAAACAGATTTGCCACTCCTGAAGAACAGATTATCTTATCAAAGTATGTTGGTTGGGGTGGGCTTTCAGAAGCCTTTGATGAAAATAATTCAGCGTGGGCAACGGAATATCTGGAACTTTCTTCGGTATTAACACCGGAGGAATATGCTTCGGCAAGAGAAAGCACATTGACTGCGTTCTACACGCCGCCTGAAGTTATCACAGCCATTTATAAGGCAATGGAGCAGATGGGCTTTAAGGAAGGCAACTTGTTAGAGCCGTCCTGCGGTATCGGTAATTTCATCGGTATGTTGCCGGACGCAATGCAGAACAGTAAGATTTACGGTGTGGAACTTGATACGATTTCCGCAGGGATTGCACAGCAGCTTTACCAGAAAACAACCATTGCGGCACAAGGATTTGAAGAAACAAATCTGCCGGACAGCTTCTTTGATGGAGTGGTAGGAAATGTGCCTTTTGGAGATTTTAAGGTATCAGATAAAAGATACGACAAGCATAAGTTCCTGATACACGATTACTTTTTTGCGAAATCCCTTGATAAGTTAAGACCCGGCGGTGTGATGGCTCTTGTAACGAGCAAAGGCACAATGGATAAGGAAACTTTAGCAGTACGAAAGTATATTGCACAGAGAGCAGAGCTTCTTGGAGCAATTCGATTGCCGAATAATACCTTTAAGGGTAATGCAGGAACGGAAGTCGTTTCGGATATTCTTATCCTGCAAAAGCGTGACAGACTGATAGATATTGAGCCGGATTGGGTTCATCTTGATACCGATGAGAACGGAATTAAGATGAACTCTTATTTTGTGCAGCACCCTGAAATGATACTCGGAGAAATGAAGATGGTATCGGGACGTTTCGGTATGGAAGCAACTTGTGTGCCGTATGAAAATGCAGACCTTGCAGCACAGCTTGATGAAGCAGTAGCAAACATTCACGGAGAAATCACGGAATATGAAGCCGAGGAAGAACTGGAGGAGGAAGATAATTCTATTCCGGCAGACCCGACAGTGAGAAACTTTTCCTATACGGTGGTGGACGATAAAATCTATTATCGTGAAAATTCCCGTATGACTCCGGTGGAAGTGTCGGCAACCGCAGAGAACCGAATTAAGGGTATGATTGCTATTAGAAATTCCGTCAGAACGCTGATTGAATTGCAGACAGAAGATTACCCTGACAGCGAAATCAAAGCGGAGCAGGAGCGATTAAACAGACTTTATGATACCTTTTCAGGTAAGTACGGACTTATTAATAGCCGTGCAAATACCTCTGCTTTTTCGCAGGACAGTTCATTCTCTTTGCTTTCCGCATTGGAGATAATCGGAGAGGACGGAGAACTGGAACATAAGGCTGATATGTTTTCTAAGAGGACAATTAAGCCGCATACTCCGGTTACTTCTGTTGATACGGCAAGCGAAGCGTTGGCGGTATCTCTTGGAGAAAAAGCCACGATTGATATGGACTATATGATGGAGCTTTCCGGTAAATCGGAGAATGAAATCTTTGAGGACTTAAAGGGTGTTATCTTCCTAAACCCGCTTTATGAGTATGGAAATTCTTACGAACCGAAGTATCTGATGGCTGATGAATACCTTTCGGGTAATGTCAGGGAGAAGTTGAGAATTGCAAAGAACTCGGCAGAACTCTATCCGGAAGATTATAAGGTCAATGTAGAAGCACTTCAAAAGGTGCAGCCGAAAGACCTGACTGCAAGTGAAATTTCCGTGCGACTTGGTGCAACTTGGTTGCCACCGGACGATGTGCAGGAGTTTATCTTTCATTTGCTTGAAACACCACGCTATGCACAGTGGAATATCAAAGTTCACTTCTCTCCATTTACGAGTGAGTGGAATATTGAGGGCAAATCCTATGACAAAGGAAATGTAAGGGCATATAACACTTACGGAACTTCCCGCATCAATGCCTATAAGATTATTGAGGAAACGCTGAATTTAAAAGATGTGCGTATCTTTGATTATATCGAAGATGATGAGGGAAAGAAAAAGGCTGTCCTAAATAAAAAGGAAACAGCGATTGCTCAGTCGAAGCAGGAAATGATTAAGCAGGAATTTCAGGACTGGATATGGTCTGACCCTGAACGAAGGGAAAGGCTTTGCAAATCTTACAATGAGAAATTCAATAGCGTCAGACCTCGTGAGTATGATGGAAGTCATATCATCTTCAATGGTATGAATCCTGAAATTGAACTCAGGGAACATCAGAAAAATGCGGTTGCTCATATCCTTTACGGAGGAAATACGCTTCTTGCACACGCAGTCGGAGCAGGAAAAACTTTTGAAATGGTAGCGGCAGCACAGGAGTCGAAAAGGCTTGGGCTTTGTAACAAGTCACTGTTTGTTGTACCAAATCACTTGACCGAACAATGGGCGGCTGAGTATTTGCAGCTCTATCCGGCGGCGAATATTCTTGTCGCAACAAAGAAAGATTTTGAAACCAAGAACCGTAAAAAGTTCTGCGGCAGGATTGCAACTGGAGATTATGACGCAGTTATCATCGGACATTCACAGTTTGAAAAAATCCCGATGTCCATTGAAAGACAGAGGGCAATCTTAGAACAGCAGCTTGAGGAGATAACCGGAGGAATTGCGGAACTCAAGCGAAACCGAGGGGAAAACTTCTCCATAAAGCAGCTTGAAAAGTCAAAGAAATCTATCAGGCAGAAACTTGATAAACTCAATGACCAGACGAAAAAAGATGATGTTGTAACCTTTGAGGAACTTGGTGTAGACAGGCTTTTTGTTGATGAAAGCCATTATTACAAGAACCTTTATCTTTATACAAAAATGCGTAATGTGGGCGGTATCGCACAGACGGAAGCACAGAAATCTTCCGACCTCTTTATGAAGTGTCGTTACCTTGACGAGATTACCGGAGGACGAGGAACCGTATTTGCAACGGGTACACCTATCTCAAACAGTATGGTGGAACTCTATACGATACAGCGATATTTGCAGTACAGCACGCTTGTGAAAAATGGGTTGCAGCACTTTGATGCCTGGGCTTCCACTTTCGGAGAAACCATTACGGCAGTGGAACTTACACCGGAAGGAACAGGATACAGAGCAAAGACAAGGTTCGCAAAATTCTATAACTTGCCGGAACTAATGGCGATGTTCAAGGAGATTGCGGACATTAAAACAGCAGATATGTTGAACCTGCCAGTACCGGAAGCAAAGTACCATAACATTGCAGTAAAGCCGTCAGAAATGCAGAAAGAAATGGTTGCTTCCCTTGCAGAGAGAGCTGAGCAGGTGCGTGGCGGCGGTGTGGATTCAAGCGTAGATAATATGCTGAAAATCACGAATGACGGAAGAAAACTGGCTCTTGACCAGCGTATGCTAAACGATATGCTGCCTGATTTTGAGGGCAGTAAAATCAATGCCTGCGTCGATAACATCTATCGAATATGGGAAGAAAATGCCGACAAGAAATCGGCACAGCTTGTGTTCTGCGACCTTTCCACTCCGAAGAATGATGGCACATTTTCCGTCTACAACGACATCAGAAAGAAGCTGATTGAGAGAGGTATTCCTGAAAGTGAAGTGAAGTTCATACACGAAGCCGACACGGATATGAAGAAAAAAGAACTGTTTCAAAAGACCCGCAAGGGAGAAGTCAGGGTGCTTCTTGGCTCTACTCAGAAGATGGGAGCAGGAACGAATGTGCAGGATAAACTTATCGCACTTCACGATGTGGATTGTCCGTGGCGACCTTCAGATTTGGAGCAGCGTTCCGGTAGAATTGTCCGTCAGGGTAATGAAAATCTGAAGGTAGATATTTACCGTTATGTAACAGAGCAGACCTTTGATGCATACCTCTATCAGCTTGTGGAAGGTAAGCAGAAGTTCGCAAGTCAGATTATGACGAGCAAATCTCCGGTCAGGTCGGCAGAGGATATTGATGAAACCGCACTGTCCTATGCGGAGATAAAAATGCTTGCAACAGGTAATCCATATATCAAAGAAAAGATGGACTTAGACATTCAAGTACAGAAGCTAAAGATGTTAAAATCCAATTTCTTATCAGAGAAATATGGACTGGAGGATAAGGTCATCAAGTTCAACCCACAACAGATTGCTTACTTGAAATCCCGTGTAGAGGGACTTACAAAAGATGTTGAAAAAGCAAAATTACACCCGAAACCGATAGACGAGCAGCCGCTTGGAATGATGGTATCGGGTGTTTCTTATTCCGAAAAAGCCGAAGCAGGTCAGGCAATCATCAATGCCTGCAAGTCAATGAACAGTCCCGATGCGATACCACTTGGCGAGTACCGTGGCTTTCAAATGGAACTGTATTTTGATACGGTTCAGCGTAATTATGTTGTGAAATTAAAAGGCGAAACAAGCAGAGATGTACCGCTTGGCGATGATTCTCACGGTAATATTGTGAGAATAGATAACGGCATTGAACGCTTTGAAGAAACACTTGCTGATACGAAAAACAGCCTTGAAAATACGGAAAAGCAATTTGAAACAGCGAAGCAGGAAATCGAAAAGCCGTTTGCCAAAGAGGAAGAATTGAAGGCAAAAACTGTTCGACTTGATGAGCTGAATATCCTGCTCAATATGGATAAAAAGGAAAATGAGATTGTCGGCGGAGAGCCTGATGAGGGCGAAGCAGTCGGCGGCAGAAAGGAGAAATCGTATGAGAGATAAACAGGAAGGCGGTGGTCGATATGCCATTTATCGCACCTGAGTTAATCATTCAGGCGAAGCAGATGGACTTATTAACCTACCTGAGAAATTATGAACCGTATGAGCTGGTTAAGTTTTCAGGTAACACCTATTGCACCAGAACCCACGACAGTTTGAAGATTTCAAATGGGAAATGGATATGGTGGTCGAGAGGTATTGGCGGCAGGAGTGCTTTGGATTATCTGATTAAGGTCAAAGGTTACAGCTTCCTTGAAGCGGTGGAAACCATTATCGGACACACAGCGATTCAGGCTCCAGTCTATGAAAAACCACAGTCAAAAGAGGAAAACAAACCACTTCTTCTCCCTGAAAAATGTGCTTCCAACAGAGTGATTACAGAGTATCTTTTCGGGAGAGGAATAGATTTTGAAATCATCAATTACTGTATCTCTAATGACCTTATCTTTGAGAGCCTGCCGTATCACAATGTTGTGTTTGTAGGCTATGACGAGAAGAAAGAACCGAAATATGCAGCCTACCGTTCCACGAATAAGCGTAGGATTATGGGCGATTGCAGTGGCAGTAAAAAAGATTATTCTTTTCGGCTTGGTAAGGAAAACTTGGAGGAAGTACACCTCTTTGAGTGTGCCATAGACCTGTTATCCTATGCCACGCTTGCGAAGCTGAACGGGCAGGATTGGAAAGAAATGAGCTTTGTTTCGCTGTCCGGGGTGTATTCTCCGGCAAAGAAAATTGAGGACAGTAAAGTGCCGATTGCACTGGAAAAGTATCTTGGCAGCAACCCATCTGTCAGGAAAATCCGTATCCATTTTGACAATGATATAGCGGGCAGAAAGGCAGCACAGACCTTAAAAACCATTCTGCCGGATAAGTATGAAATCGTTGATGAGCCACCAAAAGCCGGTAAGGACTTCAACGATTTTCTTTGTATGCGGATGGGCATTTACAATAAAAAAACACACGAAAGGAATGAAGAACGATGAATGATTCTAAGATTAAAGTTCTCTTGGTAGAACCGGAAAAGTACCCGAAGGAAATTGTAATCGACGACAGTCTGGAAGCAATGCAGGAGGTTGTCGGCGGGGACATTGAGGAATATATGCCCTATGACGATGACGTTGCAATCATCTGTAATGAGGAAGGAAAGATGAGAGGACTTCCGCTTAACCGTGCAGTTTATGTGCAGGACAATGATAAGAAAGAGATGGTAGATATTATCTGCGGCAAATTCTTTATCTGTTATGCATCGCCTGAGAGTGAGAGTTTTCAGAGCTTGCCGGACGATATGATGAAGAAATACAAGGAACAGTTCAAGTATCCTGAACGCTTTTCTAAGGAAGTGGGCGGCAATATCGTGGCTGAACCTTTTAAGCCGAAATCAAAGGATTATGAGAGATAGTAGACTGAGAACGGGGCAACCCGGAGGAGATGTTTATTCTTAGCGAGCAGACCATTTGGATAAACACAGTTTCCCAAACGGTAAAAGGCTCGTTAGGGGTTGCCCCTAATACCCCGTGAGAAAGGAGAACTTGATTTGAGAGAGTTATTACTTATCGCCGCCGGAACACTGCTCGGCAGTTGTCTTGGCGTTACGATGATGTGCTTATTCCAGATTAACAAAGATTGCAGAGTAAAGAGAAAGGAAGATACCGATTATGAGAAAGAGAAACATTCAGAAGATTGTACGCTTTAACCGCAAGGAAGCACAGGATTTGGCAGCTAAGGCAAAGAAGGCTTGTCTTTCCGAAGCAGGACTTATCCGTTTACTTATCAGAGGTTACGAACCGAAAGAGAAACCCGATGACCGTTTCTATGATGTGATGAGGGAACTTTCCTCTATCGGTAATAACATCAATCAGCTTGCTGCCAAAGCAAATACACTTGGTTTCATTGACGCACCTATGCTGAAGAATGAAGCTGCAAAGTGGAATAAGTTCCAGTCAGAGATTGAGAGAACATATCTTCGTCCAAATCAGAGCGAAATGAAATGGCAGTAACAAAGTTGTGGTCGGTAACAGAAAGGCTCGGTCAGGTCATTGACTATGCAACCAATCCCGAAAAGACTTCTGCAAATATCAAAAGGGAGTTTTCACCGGAACAGTATCAGGCTCTTGCTGATGTTATTGCTTATGCAAAGGACGAAGAAAAGACAGAGCGAGAATTTTATGTTGAGGGTATCAACTGTAATGTGGCGATTGCCCGTGACCAGTTTATAACGGTTAAGGAACAGTACCAAAAGACAGAAGGTATCCAAGCCTATCACGGATATTTGAGCTTCAAGGAAACAGATATATCTCCTGAGATGGCACAGAAAATCGGAATGGAGTTTGCGAATGAAGTGTGGGGGAAAAGATTTCAGGTCGTTGTGACAACCCACCTGAACACAAAGCACCTGCATTGCCATTTTGTCATCAACTCTATTTCTTTTGTCGATGGCAAACATTTGTGGGGAGAGGAAAAAGCGTGGTTCAAATTCCGAAAAGTTGCAGACAGAATTTGTGAGAAGTACGGACTTTACTATGACCCGAATCCGAACCGCAGTAAGCAGTCGGAGTATCTGACGATGAAAGAAAAGGCAGGTATGCCGACACGCTACTCGGTTGCAAAGGAAGCCATTGATTATGCTATCGACCACAGCAAGACCCTGAAAGAATTTCAGTTTGCTCTCAAGGAAATGGGATATGCCTATAACCTAAGTCCAAGCCGAAAATACTGGACGGTCATTCCAAAGGGATACGATAAGCCGATACGACTGAAAAATCTCGGAGCAGATTATACCAATGACCGGATTGTAGAGCGTATCAAAGAAAATCGTGACAGATGGGCAGAGATTGAGCCGTTCCAGAGGGCAACTTATAAGCCAAGACAGTACCGTATGCAGACCAGAGGGCAGAAGCTGAAAAAGAAAGGCGGACTTTATGGGCTGTATCTGTATTACTGTTACAGACTCGGTTATCTGCCCAAGTATAAGAAACAGAATAACGCAAGGCTTCATTATCTTTTGAAAGATGATTTGATGAAGCTCGATAAGATTACTGATGAAGTAAGGCTGCTCGGACGAGAAAATATTTCCACGGACGAACAGCTTTTTTCATATAAGACTTCCTTAGAGGAGCAGATGAAAAATCTGATTGCCGGAAGAACACATCTCCGAAAAAAGATAAGAACAAATATTGATGATGGTCAGCTTCAGGCGGCAAAAGATGAAATCGCTTCTATCAATGGAGAATTGAAAAAACTCCGACGGGAAGTAAAACTCTGCGAGGATATTGCGGAGAGGTCAAAGGTTATGGAAGAAAACCTTGAGCATATCAAAACAGAGGAACAAAAACAGCAGAGAAAGGAGAAATCACGCTATGAACAACGGTGGTGACGCAGCAGAGCAGGTCGTTAGGCTTTCGCTTGAAGGATTTGAAGTTGCTGCAAGATTAAGCGGTTCGGCGGCGAAGAATATCGCATTGCTTTTGGTATCGGTTCTGAAGCAGGAACAAAAGACGAAGGGCAAAGCAAGGCTTACCAATATGATTAAGTCAGGCAAGGAGCTGAAAGTCTTTTCCATTCCGCAAAAGGATTTGAAGAAGTTTACCGAACAGGCAAAACGCTATGGCGTTCTTTATTGTGTCCTCAGAGATAAGAACACAAAGGGAGAGAACGCTCCGGTAGATATTATTGCAAGAGCAGAGGACGCTTCTAAAATTCAGCGTATCGTTGAAAGATTTGAACTTGGCAAGGTGGATAAGGCTTCGATTGTCAGCGAAGCAGAGAAGGCTATCGCAGACCGTGAAGCGGTTGAGAAAGAAAAGCCGACCAAATCCAAGAGTGAAATCATTATGGAAGAAGCAGTCAGAAATCCAATGCAGAAAGAGGAGCGAGCAAACGCAAACCCCTCAGTCGCCAAAACAGACAAAAGCCCTCTGTCAAGGCAAAACTCAGAGCCGGTAGAAACGCAATCTGATAAGGGTGTTGCAAAGCCAGTGGAAAAGCCATCGGTCAAAGAGAAACTTGACCGTTACAAGGCACAGGCAAAACAGCAAAAAGAAGCAGAGCGTAAAGAGCCGGAGGTTAAGAAAGACGGCAAGAAGCCGCAGCAGAAAAACGGTCAGACGGTACACCGTCAGCCGAAGAAGAAACCCAAAACAAAAGAGAGGTAATTCACTATGACAAATGATTTCAAACCCGCAAAGGCTGGCGGTAATCAGCCGAGATTATCCAAAGAGGAGTATGCAGAAAAGAAGCGAGCAGAAAAAGAAAAAGTCTATCAGATGATTGATGATGCTGCCCGTGAGATTGTGAGTGACCCTGAGAAGTTCAAGAGCTTTCTTGATACGCAGAGTCGAATGGACAGATATTCCGCAGCAAATGCTCTCCTTATTTACAGTCAGTATCCGCAGGCGACACAGCTTAAAGATTTTGATGATTGGGGTAAGGACAATGTGAAGATTACCAAAGGGGCAAAGAGTATTTCTATCCTTGAACCAGTGGAATACACAAGAGCAGATGGTTCTCCGGGTATTTCCTACAATGTCAAAAAGGTATTTGATGTTACGCAGACAAATGGAAGAAAAGCTCCGGCAGTATCAGCAAACCGTGACCCGAAAGCACTTATCACGACAATGCTTGATGTATCTCCGGTGGAGGTTGCGGCAACCGATGAACTTCCGTATCCGAATATGGCAGCTTTCTATAATAATGAAAAGCAGACCTTGTATGTGAAGCGTAATGTGGGCGACAGCGTAGCAGTTGCCCAGTGTGTCGCTCAGGAACTCGGACACGCACAGCTTTCTATCAACAGTGAAAGTTACAGCCGCAGGGATATGGGCTTTCAGGCAGTGTGTATCGGATATATGCTTTGCAAGAAGTATGGAGTAGATACACAGAATTTTGCGATTAACCGCATTCCGGAGGGACTGGCTTCCAAAGAGCCGAAAGAAATCCGTGCGGAGCTTTCCAAGACCCGAAATGCAATGGCAGAAATTCACAGTCATATCTCTGATGAAATGTTCCGCAAGAAACAGGAGCGTTCAAAGGACTATGAGAGATAATGGAGGGCAGATATGGAAAAAGAAAAACTCTACCACATTGCTTTGGACGATTACGAACACGGTGTTGTCATTCGCTCCTTAAACGATGAGAAAACAAAGTTGATGGAGGAAGGCAAGTCCGCAGACGCAGTAGACGACCTGCTTGTAAAAGTCGGAAATGCCCCATTGAAAAAGTTCAAAGTGATTGAAAGGAAACGCTCAGATGAAGCGAGATAATGACAGGCAGACTGCCATTATTTTATCCATTGTCGGTATCGTTCCGGTCATATGGCTGGCACTTCTGATTGCACCTTCCATAAGCGGAGGATTGCCGGAAATAGCAGCCAATCTTGCGACACTCTTTGATAATCCATTTTCCATAAAATTATGTGGGGACAGCCTGAAAACTGTCCTCATTTTGCTTTTATGCTATGGAATGGGTATCGGGATTTACTTTTCGACAAGAAAGAATTACCGCAGACGAGAAGAACACGGTTCTGCCAAATGGGGCAATGTCAGAGCCATTGATAAAAAGTACCGACAAAAGCCGCTGTCAGAAAATAAGCTGATGACTCAGAATGTGTGCATTGGGCTTAATGCCAAGAAGCACAGACGAAATCTGAATACGCTTGTGTGCGGTGGCTCCGGTGCAGGTAAGACGAGGTTTTATGCAAAGCCTAATATTATGAATGCTGCAAGAAACAGCTATGTGATATTAGACCCGAAAGGGGAAATCCTGCGAGATACGGGACATCTTCTTGAGAAGAAAGGTTACGAAGTGCGTGTGCTTGATTTGATTTCAATGGAGAAAAGCCATTGTTACAATCCGTTTGTTTATTTGCAGAATGACAATGATGTGCAGAAGCTCGTGACAAATCTTTTCAAGAGTACCACTCCGAAAGGTTCACAGAGCAATGACCCGTTTTGGGATACGGCAGCGTCAATGCTTCTGCTTGCACTTGTATTTTATCTGCATTATGAAGCACCGCCGGAAGAACAGAATTTTGCAATGGTAATGGAAATGCTCAGAGCCGGGGCGATTGAGGACGAGGACGACCCAAGCCCTTCTCCGCTTGACAATCTGTTTTCGGATTTGATGATAGATAACCCTGACCACATTGCTTTGAAGTATTACCACTCTTATCATTCCGGTTCTTCCAAAACATTAAAATCTATACAGATAACCCTTGCAGCAAGGCTTGAAAAGTTTAACTTGGAGAGTCTTGCTGCTCTTACTTCTGCCGATGAACTGGATTTACAGTCACTCGGAGAGAAAAAGGTGGCACTGTTTGCACTGATACCGGACAACGACTCCAGTTTCAACTTCTTGGTATCCATTCTTTACACACAGCTCTTTCAGCAGTTGTTTTATGCAGCCGACCATATCCACGGCGGTTGTCTGCCGATGCCGGTTCATTTTATGATGGACGAATTTGCCAATGTTTCACTGCCGGACGACTTCGACAAGATACTGTCGGTTATGCGTTCCCGTGGGGTATCGGTAAGTATCATCTTACAGAACTTGGCACAGCTTAAAGCCTTGTTTGAAAAACAGTGGGAGAGCATTGTGGGTAACTGCGACGAATTTCTTTACCTTGGTGGAAATGAGCAGTCAACCCATAAATATGTGTCGGAGCTATTGGGTAAGGAAACCATTGATACTAATACGTTCGGAAAGAGTACCGGAAGAAGCGGTAACTATTCCACCAATTATCAGATTAGTGGCAGAGAGTTACTTACCCCTGATGAGGTGCGTATGCTCGATAATCAGTACGCTATTTTGTTTATCCGTGGGGAAAGACCCATTATGGATTTCAAATATGACATTATGAAACACCCGAATGTGGCACTTACCACAGACGGAAAGGCGAGTCCTTATAAGCATGGAGAAGTCACAAAAGATATTGCTTCGATTGCCATTTGGGACATTGACCCTGCAACACTTCCTGAAAAGGAAATGGAAGAAACGAACTGGGAACTTCTTTCCGATGAGGAGATGGAAGCTCTGTTCATAAACAATCAAACAAATTAAATTTTGGAGGTATTCAACTATGACTATTTTTAAGAAAAAAGCAACTGATACTCAGGAAACAAAGAAACTGCCTATGACCGGAAAGGTTAAGAAAGGCTTCCGTGCTTACTGCGCCGTAATCGCAGCAGCAACTCTTGTTTGCGGTATGAGCGTTACCGCTTTTGCCGCCAGCGACCCGATTACCGTAGTCAACAATCTGTCCGATTTCATCTTCGGTCTTATCCGTGCCATCGGTCTTATCCTGCTTGGCTTCGGTATCGTTCAGGTCGGTCTCTCTTTGAAGTCTCACGACCCGTCTCAGAGAGCCAACGGTTTCCTGACTCTTGCAGGCGGTATCATCATTACCTTTGCAAAGGAAATCCTTACCCTTATTACCGGTTAAGAGAACACAGTTATCAAACGGGGCATACCTGGCATTTCAGGTATGCCCCTAATCTTAAAGGAGGTGCAAACAGATGAGTGATAACTGGGTAGTTCAGAACCTCGAAAATGCCCTTGAAACTTGGAACAGCAAGCTTTCGGAAATATGGCAGTTGCTAACCACTTCGCCGCAACAGTTCAAAGGCGGCAGTATTTGGTCGGTAATGGTGAATATCAACGGAGCAGTTCAGGCTATCGGTCTTGCCCTGCTTGTTCTGTTTTTTGTTGTCGGTGTGGTTCGCACCTGCGGAAGTTTTACCGATGTAAAGAAACCGGAACACGCATTAAAGCTGTTTATCCGCTTTGCCATTGCCAAAGGTGTGATTACCTACGGGCTGGAGCTTATGCTTGCCCTGTTCGACATCGTACAAGGTACGATTTCAACCATTATGACATCTGCGGGATTCGGTACGCCCAATCAAACAACTTTACCTGCTGAAATGGTAACAACCATTGAAAGCTGCGGATTTTTTGAAAGTATCCCATTGTGGGCGGTTACTCTTATCGGCGGACTGTTTATCACGGTCTTGTCGTTCATTATGATAATGACGGTGTACGGACGATTTTTCAAGCTGTATATGTACACTGCTCTCGCTCCGATACCGCTTTCCACATTTGCCGGAGAACCGTCGCAGAATGTGGGTAAGAGCTTTATAAAGAGCTACTGTGCCGTTTTGCTTGAGGGAGCAGTAATTGTACTTGCTTGTATCATCTTCTCCCTATTTGCTTCTACGCCGCCGGTAGTGAACCCTGACGCAGCAGCCGTTACTCAGGTATGGGCATATATCGGCGAACTGGTATTCAATATGCTTGTGCTTGTCGGTGCGGTTAAGATGCGCGACCGCCTTATCCGTGAAATGATAGGCTTATAACGGGAGGTTCTCTGATGAAGAAAAACAAGAATAATAACGATAGATGGCAGGGCTATACGCATGCCG
>ENA-UESE01001461-UESE01001461.1-human-gut-metagenome-genome-assembly--contig:-NODE-1461-length-17835-cov-3.725645_pt1 | contig 17835 bp, 8 predicted proteins | sample MGYA00242995_ERZ507996 | MGnify/ENA primary metagenome ERZ507996 (study PRJEB26167, sample SAMN06115489) | human gut metagenome | host: Homo sapiens | place: China:Sichuan | collected 2015-04-15... | reverse complement strand
GAAAATCCAGATTTTCTACCGCTTTATCGGCCCATTGGATGCCATCGAGTAACAATGTCAGAAAAGTCACCTCCGAGAACTATCCTGCAGACGCGGGACGGGAGGGCGAACTGATTTTCCGCAACGTCTATGAGCTGGCGGGGTGCAAAAAGCCCATGAAGCGGCTCTGGATTTCCAGCATGGAGGATTCGGCAATCCGGGAGGGCTTTGAAAACCTCCGCCCCGGCGCGGACTATGACGGTCTGCATCAGGCGGCGCTCTGCCGCGCCAAGGCCGACTGGCTGGTGGGCATCAACGCTACCCGGCTGTTTTCAGTGCTGTACCGCCGGACCCTCAACATCGGGCGGGTTATGTCCCCGACACTGGCCCTTATCGTCCAGCGGGAAGCAGAGATTGAAGCCTTCCAGCCGGAGTCGTTCTTTACGGTGGCTCTGGAATTGCCCGGATTTACCGCTGTGGGGGCGCGGATGAAAGATAAAAACGCCGCGAAAGAGCTGCAAACCGCCTGCCAGGGCGGTTCTGCGGTGGTGAAACAGGCGCAGCGGAAAGAGAAGTCCGAAAAGCCGCCCGCCCTTTATGACCTGACCACCTTACAGCGGGACGCCAACCGCCTGCTGGGGTTTACCGCCCAGCAAACACTTGATTATCTGCAAAATCTCTATGAGAAAAAGCTATGTACTTATCCCCGGACGGACAGCCGGTATCTGACCTCGGATATGGCGGAGGGCCTGCCGGTGTTAGTCAACCTCACCGCCAATGCGATGCCGTTCCGAAAAGGGATTGCCATTGTCTGCAACCCGGAGGCGGTCATCAACGATAAGAAAGTGACCGACCACCATGCGGTGATCCCCACCCGCAATCTTCGGGATGCGGATTTGTCCGCCCTCCCTGTGGGGGAAAAAGCGGTGTTGGAGCTGGTGGCTGCAAGGCTGCTGTGCGCGGTGGCGGAACCCCATCTCTACGAGGAAACCGCCGCCACGCTGGTCTGCGCCGGTCAGGAGTTTGCCGCAAAAGGGAAAACCATTCAGCGCCCCGGCTGGCGCAAGCTGGATGCCGCTTATCACGCCGGTCTGAAAAATGCTCCGGAGCCGGAGGAAAGACCAGAGGAAAAGACGCTGCCGGAACTCTCCCAGGGACAGTCCCTGCCCGTTTCCAACGCCTCCGTCAAGGAGGGGAAAACCAGCCCGCCAAAGCATTTCACCGAAGATACCCTTCTTTCCGCGATGGAGAACGCCGGTAAAGAGGATATGCCGGATACCGCCGAGCGCAAGGGATTGGGTACGCCTGCCACCCGCGCCGGGATTCTGGAAAAGCTGGCCTCCACCGGGTTTCTGGAACGGAAAAAGAGCAAAAAAACGGTCCAGCTGATGCCCTCTCGTGATGCGCGTTCCCTCATTACGGTTCTGCCGGAGCAGCTGCAATCCCCGCTGCTCACCGCCGAGTGGGAGTACCGGCTGGGCGAGATTGAGCGCGGCGAGCTTTCCCCGGAGGAGTTTCTGTCCGGGATTTATGCCATGCTGCGGGAGCTGGCGGCAACCTATCAGGTGGTTAAGGGGACCGAGTACCTGTTCTCCCCGCCCCGCGAAGCAGTAGGCAGATGCCCCCGGTGCGGCGGTGAGGTTACGGAATCGCAAAAGGGATTTTTCTGCCAAAGTGAAACTTGCAGATTTGCCATCTGGAAAGACAGCAAGTGGTGGAGCGCCAAGAAGAAACAGCCCACCAAGGCCATTGTCGCGGCCCTCTTAAAAGACGGGCGGGCAAGGCTCACCGGCTGCTACTCGGAAAAAACCGGAAAAACCTATGGCGCGGATGTGCTTTTGGAGGATACCGGCGAGTATGTGAACTTCAAGCTGGACTTTGGCCAGCGGAAAGGAGGCTCGTGATGAAATTGTCGCTGTTGGAACAGGAAACCATCCTCCTCTACAACCAGGCGGAGCCTGCCGCCCAGATTTATACCCATGACCCAAAGCTGATGAAAAAACTGAACCGCCTTGCCGGTAAACACCCGGAGCAGATCATCAAAAAGGACGCCCACAACTTCATTGTCCCCAAACGCTGCGTATCGGTTCGGGAGCCGTACAGCGAAAAGCGGCGCAAAGCCGCCAGTGAACGGGCCAGGGCCGCAGGCTATAAACCGCCGTTGAAATCCTCCCCCGGCCAATAAGCATGGGCGGGAATGTCTTTGAAACAGTAAAGCAGTCCATCACCACCAGAGAAGCGGCGGAACACTATGGAATCGAGGTAAAGCGGAACGGTATGGCCTGCTGTCCTTTCCACGATGACAGGACGCCCAGCATGAAATTAGACCGCCGCTTTCACTGTTTCGGCTGCGGGGCGGACGGTGATGTGATCGACTTTGCCGCCAGACTTTATAATCTCTCCCCCAAAGAGGCGGCGGAAAAACTGGCCCAGGATTTTGGCCTGCTCTATGACAGCCAGGCGCCCCCGAAGAAAACCTATGTCCGTCAAAAGTCAGAAGCGCAGAAATTCCGGGAATCCAAGCAGCGGTGTTTCCGCGCTCTGGCAGACTACGCCCATCTGCTGCGGGGCTGGGAAACCGGCCTTGCGCCCCTGACCCCGGATGCGGAGCCGCACCCCCTTTTTGTGGAGGCGCTGCACCAAAAGGACTATGTGGAGTATCTTCTGGACTTTCTGATGGAGGATGGCATCGAGGAACAAAAAACATGGATTGCAGAACACCTAACAAAAATCATGGATTTGGAAAGGAGAAACAAGGAAATGGCAGAGAAACCTACCAACCGGGAGCGATTGCGGGAAATCACCGAGGGCATTGAGCAGAACATCAAGGAACTGTTTGAGAGCGAAAAGTATATGCGCTATCTGTCGGTGATGTCCCGGTTCCACCGCTACTCGGTCAATAATACCATGCTCATCTATATGCAGAAGCCGGATGCGACCCATGTGGCTGGCTATAACAAGTGGAAGAATCAGTTTGAGCGCCATGTGAAAAAGGGCGAGCGCGGCATCACTATCATCGCGCCCACCCCCTATAAGAAGAAAATTGAGGAGCAGAAGCTGGACCCTGACACCCATGCGCCGGTACTGGACGCAAACGGCAGGGTGGTCATGGAGGAAAAAGAGGTGGAAATCCCGCTGTTCCGTCCAGTCAAGGTCTTTGATGTGAGCCAGACGGACGGAAAGCCCCTGCCCTCCCTGGCGGCAGATTTGTTCGGGAATGTCCGGCACTTTGAGGCGTTTATGGAGGCGCTGAAACGCTCCGCCCCGGTTCCCCTTGCGTTTGAGGAAATGGACGCGGATACGGACGGATATTTTTCTTCCAGCCAGCAGCGCATCGCCATCCGCCAGGGCATGAGCGAGGTGCAGACGGTTTCCGCCGCTGTCCATGAGATCGCCCACAGCAAGCTGCACAACTTTGATGTGCCGGACAACCCGGACGCGCCCTTGTATCAGGAAGTGGAGCTGTTTGGACAGCCAGCCCTGTTCTCCAATGAGCGGATTGCCGCAGACGATCTGCCGGACGGACTGTTTTGTTATGACCTGCGCGGTTCCGATGATGACCCCGGCGCGCCGGTTGCCGTAGAGGAACAGGTTATCGTCAACCACGCCGGTTCCGTCATAACCGCAAAGCCGCTGGAACTGCCGGAGCAAGGGTATCTCCCTCTGACCGATGAATCCGGCATGGACTTTAACGGCGGCGAAAAGACCGCCCAGCGGTTTTTGCAGGACCATAAAAAGGACCGGCGCACCGAGGAAGTGGAGGCCGAGAGCATCTCTTACGCGGTCTGCCAATATTTTGGGATTCAGACCGGCGCAAACAGCTTTGGGTACATTGCGAACTGGAGCCAGGGCAAGGAGCTGAAGGAACTGCGGGCCAGCCTGGAAACCATCAACAAGACCGCCGGTACTCTGATTGCCGATATTGACCGCCATTTTCAGGAGGTCTGCAAGGAGCGCGGCATTGATCTGGAATCCGGGCCGGAGCAGGACGCCGGAAAAGAAACCATACAGCCGGAAGGCCCGCAGGCCGGCCAGGAGAATCCAGAGGCTATCCCTGAACCGGAACCCTCCTGGAAAATCCCCGCCGAACTGCCGGAGCAGGACCCCTCCATGTTCCGCTATTACATTACCCAGGAATCGCTGGATGTGGGAACCTATCCTTTGATGGACGGGAAAACCATCACTGAACTTGCCGCGCCGGTAAAGGTGGAACAGGATTCCATCACCGTTTTTGGCTGTATCGACTACCCCTATCCGCTGACCGCCGAGCAGGAACGGGAATACGCCCTTTTGCCCGCCAGCCAAAACCCGCAGGCGCTGGATTCCATCGGCCATGCCGCAGAAGCCGCCCCGCTGCCCGACGCGCCGGAGCAGGCGCTGGATGAATACCCGATGCCGGACCCTTTGCTGCGGGAGGACGATCTAAAAAACTGCGGCTATCAGGACGGGGACTTGCTGCCCCTCTCCAAAGAGCGGGCGCTGGAACTGTTTGAGCAGGATTTGACGGTGTACGCAGTGGTGGACGGGGGCGGCGCGGAAATGCTCTTTGACCGGGAGGAATTTGAATCCCAGCTGCCCGGTACGGTGTTCGCCCTTTCCCGCGAGGAATGGGAAGAAAGCCCAGCCTTTGACGCGCTGGTGCAGGACCGGCTGAACCGCCAGCAGGAACGGGAGCAGGCGTTTCTTTCCCATGAGGGGGACTGCTTTGCCATTTATCAAGTCAGCCGGGAGGACCCGCAGAATGTGCGGTTTATGAATCTGGATTGGCTAAAATCCCATGACATCCCCGTGGACCGGGGCAATTATGACCTGATCTACACCGCCCCGCTGGGCGGCTCCGGCACTAAAATGGAGCAGCTGGAAAAACTATATGAACAGTTCAATCTGCAAAAGCCTGTGGATTTTCACAGCCCCTCCATGAGTGTCAGCGACATTGTTGCTGTTAAACGGGATGGCATGGTATCCTGCCATTACTGCGACAGCGTTGGTTTTACTGAGATTCCCGGATTCCTGCCGGACAATCCGCTGAAAAATGCGGAAATGTCTATGGAGGACGATTACGGCATGATTGACGGGATCATCAACAACGGCCCCAAAGAGCCGACCGTAGCCCAGCTGGAACAGCAGGCCAGAAGCGGCCAGCCGATCTCCCTGATGGATTTGGCGGATGCGGTCCACCGGGAGGAACAAGACAAGCGGAAATCGGTGGTGGAACAGCTCCACCAGCAGCCGAAGCAGGAAAGCAAAAAGACAGCGCCGAAAAAGAGCGCGGAAAGGGAGCTTTGATATGGGACACTTTACCTTTGAAGAAATGAATCTGATGTGCATTTACAACACCGGAACCCGCGCCGGACTGATGGAGAGCCTGACCGAGATGCGCGGCTATCTCTCGCCGGAGGAAACGGAGCTGACGGAATTGACCGACAGCGCCCTTCATAAGCTGCGCGCCATGACGGACGCGGAGTTTGACAGTCTGGAACTGTACCCGGACTTTGACGAATAGGAACCAACAGACCGGAGGGGCTGGCGCTGTGCCGCCCCTTCCTTTTATCCAAAACCCGAAAGGAGGGCCGAAAACAATGGCAACCAAAGCGCAGATGTACGCACAGATGGCCGACCATGCGGCGGTGCAGCTCACTTCCAGCTGGAATGAGTGGATGCGGTTTCTCGACACAGCCTCCAGGCTTTACAAATACCCCTTCCACGACCAGCTGATGATCTACGCCCAGCGCCCGGACGCTACCGCCTGCGCGGAGTATGACCTGTGGAATGACAAGATGGGCCGCTATGTCCGGCGCGGTTCCAAGGGCATCGCCCTGGTGGACGATTCCGGGGACCGGACCCGGCTGCGGTATGTCTTTGACATTTCCGATACCGGAACCCGCCCGCACTCCCGCACACCCTGGCTCTGGAAGATGGAGGAACGGCATATAGATTCCATCTCCGCCATGCTGGAAAACCGGTATGGGGTGGGCGGCGATGATTTAGGCGGGCAGCTGACCGAGATCGCCCGCAGGCTGGCCGGGGAATACTGGGCGGACAACGGGCGGGACTTTCTTTACATCGTTGACGATTCCTTTCTGGAGGAGTACGATGAACTTAACATCGAAGTCCAATTCAAAGCCGCTGCCACCGTCAGCATCGCCTATTCCCTGATGTCCCGCTGCGGGCTGGCCCCGGAGCAGTATTTCACCCACGAGGATTTCATGCCGGTTTTCGATTTCAACACACCGGCCACCGTTGGGGCGCTGGGAACGGCGGTCAGCCAGATCAACCAGCAGGTGCTGCGGCAGATCGGCGTAACCATTCTAAACGCGGAACGAGAGGCCAACAAAGAAAGGAGCCAGCAAAATGAACAACACCTTAACTTACATTCAGAACGGGGATTATCTGATTCCCAACCTGCAACTGACAGAACAGCCCGAAACGCCCCTGGGCAAGTACGGCAGGATGCGGAAAACCTACTTGAAGGATCACCGGCCCATCCTTTACAACCGTCTGCTGATGAGCGAGAAGCTGTACCCGCACCTGTTGGAGATCGACCGGACCGCGAACAGCCGATTGGAGCAGCTGATGCCGGAACTGGCGCAGGCGGCGGGCGTGACCGAGGAACTGAAAGCCCGCGACATGATGCAGTGGGTGGGCCTGATGAACAGCTGCAAGGCCCAGGCGGAGGAGATTCTGCTGGCGGAACTTATCAACAGCTGACCTTAAACCTGTTTCTGTCCGAAGCGGAACAGATTCAGAATATTGATGAAGCAGAGAATGTGAAAGCGTCCTCTGCTTTTTCTTTTGCCCAAAAGGACATTGACCATGTACTGCGGCTGGGCGGCAATACCGACCGTCTGCGTGAGCGCGTGACAGCTGAATTTGAAAAGCAGAAGCCGATCCCGGAAATAGCCGCCGCCCTGCAATCCCTCTATCATGGCGGCAACGGTTTTACCACCGATGCAGGCCGTATCACAGTCTGGTATGGTGAGGACGGAATCCATCTCTCTCATGGAAAATCCGCCCGATATGATAAATCCGCACAGGTTATTTCCTGGGAGGGCGCGGCGGAGCGTATTGGCGAGCTGTTGGAATCCGGTCAATTTGCTTCCAATGTGGAGCTTGCCGAGGCGGAGGGTTATGAACGCTCCCTCCTTGCCAACAAGCTCTGGAACCTGTATCACGATTTGAGCGATGAAGCCAGAGAAGCCGGATATTTACCCAGTCTGTCAGAAATCAAGGGCAACGGGTTTCCAGAAGAATCCGCATGGCTCACTGAGCAGCTGCGTGACCCGGCTTTCCGCCAGCCCCTCACAGAAGAATACGCCGCCTTTTGGACTGCCTATACGCAAGACCGTAACTTGCTGCGTTTCCATTACCACAAGCCAAAGGAGATTTGGGAAAACCTGAAAGACCTGTCACTGCCCCGCAAAGCCTTTTCATCTGAAATGGCAGAGGTTCCTGCGGTTAAGCAGTTTATTACGGAGGATGAGATCGGCGCGGCCCTTTCTGGCGGCAGCGGTTTTGCCGGGGGCAAAGGGCGCATTTATGCCTTTTTCCAGCAGCCCCATACCGACAAGGAAAAAACCGCGTTTCTCCGGCAGGAATACGGAACCGGCGGACGCTCCCACGCACTGTCCGGTGCAACGCACAGTGGCGAAGATCACGATGGAAAGGGCCTGCGCTACCAGAAAAACGGCTGTGACGATGTACGCCTGACCTGGGATAAGGTCGTGAAGCTGGTTGCCGGCCTGATCCAAAAGGATCGTTATCTGACCGAAGCAGAACGGGAACAGTATGAGAAAATCCAGGCAGAAAAGGAACTGGCAGAGGCGGGCATTGTAGAATCACAGAGCCAGCCTGCTCCTGTCCATGAAACCGAAACAGAACCGCCCCAGCCCGCGCTGGAAGAATTGCTGGAACAGTACAAGCCGGTTGTGACCGCCGCCATCATGGAGGATACGGCATACCGCAACGCCTGCGGCCATACTGACCATGAAAACGCTGTGATTGAGGGCAACGCCGCTGTGCGCCGCGCGGTTCTTGGCTCCGGTAATATGCAGCTTCTCAAACAGTATTCGGATGTGCCGGAGTTCCGCCACCGCCTGCATCAAGAGGTGATTGCCGAAACCTATCCAAAGCTCCATGAGCTTCTGCGCCCTCTCTCCCAGGACGATATTGACGAAGCCCTCTGTGCATGGAACGGCGATATGGACAGCAAACGGGCCGTAGTCCGCTATATGAAGGAGCATGGGCGGGAAAAAGATACCGCCGCATGGCTGTCCAGGGAGTACGGCGGTCCTGAACATACAAACCTGTTTATTGTCCGCGCCGGAAGCCCCGAAGAAATGGAACTGCCCTGGCCCAAGGTACAGCGCCGGATCGCCCAGCTTATCAAAGAGGACCGCTTTTTTACAGAGGCAGAACGGGATAATCTGGACGATATAGACCCTATCGCAATCCGGGAAAATCTGGCCCAGCGCGGCATTGTAAACGGGCAGGTAGTGGAACCGGAGAAGCTGGACAATGACCCCTTTATTCAGCAGGTCATGGCTGATGTGGAACAGATTGCCGCCGATGAAGCAGAACCACGCTTTTCCGTTGTTATGACCAGCGATGCGTTTCCCGACCCGGAAGATGCGTTTGCTGTCTGGGATAATCAGACCAATGATTACTATACCGCCTCTGATGGAACGGTACGGACATTTTCAAGAGAAGAAGCTGCGGAGCAATTCCTGGCCGGGCTGGAACCACAAGAGATAAAGGCGAACCGGCAAGAGGAACCGGCACAGGAAACAGCCGCACCCGCTGCGGACGAACCGGGAACACTTCCCCGCGACCCGCTGGCATCGGCCTATGGCGTAGGGGATTTTGTTTTTCTGGAAGATACCGAGTACCGCATCACCGATTTGCAGCAGGGCTATGTCCAGCTGAATGACCCCGCGCTGGCCTACCCCATTTACCGGACGGAAAGCAAAGAACAGTTTGAACGCGCCATCCGGCAGGACCCGCGCAACAGCGCCATCACCGACTATCTCCCCGCCGATCTGGACCAGTTTTCCCCGGATTTACGGGAGGCTCTGACCGGGGATGGCGGTTTACTGGATGGGTTGGCAAAGGAGGATATAGCGGTACTGCTCCGAAGCGGCGCAGGCAATCCGGCTGTTGCCCAGCATCTTTCCCAGCGGTTTTCGGGTACAGTGGAAACCATGCAGCTGGAAACCGGGGATACGGCAGATTACAGAACAACCGACAAAGGCATGGAAGTAGAGATTTTGCGGGAGGATGAAACGGTTCTGGCGGCGCTGTATGAAAGCTGGGAACCGGTTGCCGCCGCACTTCGCGCCCTCTACCAGCAGGAACTGGACGGATTCTCCCACGAACCGGCACAGCTAAAGGAACAGCCAGCAGAGAAACAGCCGGATTTGGGGAATCCTCCCGCACCGGAACCAGCGCCGCGAATGACTACCACCCCTGTCACCCGTTATCCGGGCGAACAGAACCACCTGCCCTATGATGTGGAGATTCATACCCTGCACATAGAGAAACCGGAACCCACCCCACCCCAGCCGACAGCCGGGAACTTCCGTATCACCGACATTCACCTGGGCGAAGGAGGGCCGAAAGCAAAATTCCGGGCCAATATGGACGCTATCAGCCTCTTAAAAGAACTGGAATTTGAAAACCGGCAGGCCACGCCGGAAGAACAGGAAACACTCTCCCGGTATGTGGGCTGGGGCGGTCTGTCAGACGCTTTTGACGAGAACAAGCCCACCTGGGCAAAGGAGTTTGCGGAACTCTACGCAACGCTGTCCCCGGAGGAATATGAAGCCGCCAAAGGGACCACCTTAAACGCCCATTACACCAGCCCTACCGTTATCCAGGCCATTTATGAAGCGGTGGGGAAAATGGGATTCCAGACCGGCAACATCCTGGAACCCTCCTGCGGCGTGGGCAATTTCTTCGGTATGCTGCCGGAGGAAATGCGGGGCAGCAAACTGTACGGCGTGGAACTGGATTCCATCACCGGGCGCATCGCAAAACAGCTCTATCCCAAAGCAGACATCACTATCGCGGGCTTTCAAACCACTGACCGGCGGGATTTTTATGATTTAGCCGTAGGAAACGTGCCGTTTGGCCAGTATTCCGTCAATGACCGGGCCTATAACAAGCTGAACTTCAACATCCACAACTACTTTTTCGCCAAATCGCTGGACCAGGTGCGTCCAGGCGGCGTCGTGGCCTTTGTCACCAGCCGCTACACGATGGATTCCAAGGATTCTACGGTGCGCCGGTATCTGGCACAGCGGGCGGAGCTGTTGGGCGCGATCCGTCTGCCCAACAATGCGTTTAAGGCCAATGCCGGGACAGAGGTGGTATCCGACATCATTTTCCTGCAAAAACGTGACCGCCCGATTGACATTGCCCCGGACTGGACGCAGACCGGACAGACCGAAGATGATTTTACCATCAACCGCTATTTCCTGGACCACCCGGAGATGGTGCTGGGCAGACAGAAGCCGGAAAGCACTGCTCATGGCATGGATTACACCGTAAAACCCATTGAGGGATTGGAACTTTCCGAACAGCTGCACGATGCGGTTAAGTACATTCGCGGGACCTACCAGGAGGCCGAACTGCCGGAGCTGGGCGAGGGGGAAGAAATTGATACTTCTATCCCCGCTGACCCTGATGTAAAAAACTATTCCTATACCGTTGTGGACGGTGCGGTGTACTATCGGGAAAACAGCCGCATGGTGCGCCCCGACTTAAACGCCACCGCCGAGGCCCGCGTAAAGGGGCTGGTGGAACTGCGGGACTGTGTGCAGAAGCTCATCGCACAGCAGATGGACAGCTTTGTTTCGGATACGGCAATCCGTGAAACCCAGGCCGAATTGAACCGGCTCTATGACGCATTTTCCGCAAAATACGGCCTTATCAATGACCGGGGCAACCGGCTGGCCTTTGCCGATGATTCCAGCTATTATCTGCTCTGCGCCCTGGAAGTCATTGACGATGACGGGCAGCTGAAGCAAAAAGCGGATATGTTCACCAAGCGCACCATCAAGCCCCATCAGGCTGTTACTTCGGTAGACACCGCCAGTGAAGCCCTGGCTGTTTCCATCGCGGAAAAGGCAGAGGTGGATATGGCGTACATGGCGGAACTGAGCGGCAAAACCCAGGAGGAATTGGCGCAGGAGCTGCGGGGCGTGATCTTCCGCCTGCCCGGACCTTTGGCGGAGGGGGAATCACCCCATTATGTGACAGCGGATGAATACCTCTCCGGCAATGTGCGCCGGAAACTGCGGCAGGCGCAGCGGGCGGCAGATAAAGACCCCGCCTTTTCTGTCAATGTGGAGGCGCTGACCGCCGCCCAGCCAAAGGATTTGGACGCATCGGAAATCGAGGTGCGCCTGGGTGCTACCTGGATTGACAAAGACTACATCCAGCAATTCATGTACGAAACCTTCCACACCCCGTACTATCTGCAAGGGAAGATTGAGGTCAAGTATGTCCCCTACACCGCCGAGTGGCAGATCACCGGCAAAAACGCCGTTGGGTACGGCGATGTAGCCGCCAACACCACCTACGGAACCGACCGGGCCAACGCCTACAAGATTCTGGAGGACAGCTTAAACCTGCGGGACGTCCGCATCTATGACACCGTTGAGGACGCCGAGGGCCGGGAGCGCCGGGTACTCAACGCCAAAGAAACCACCCTTGCCGCCCAGAAGCAGATGGCGATCCGGGAAGCCTTCCGGGACTGGATTTGGAAGGACCCCCAGCGGCGGCAGACGCTGGTGCGCCAGTACAACGAGGAAATGAACAGCATCCGCCCCCGCGAGTATGACGGGCAGCATATCCGGTTTGCGGGCATGAACCCGGAAATTACGTTACGGGAACACCAGAAAAACGCCATCGCCCATGTACTGTACGGCGGGAACACTCTGCTGGCTCATGAAGTGGGCGCGGGCAAGACCTTTGAGATGGTAGCCGCCGCGATGGAATCCAAGCGGCTGGGCCTGTGCCAGAAGTCCCTCTTTGTGGTGCCGAACCACCTGACCGAACAGTGGGCCTCCGAGTTTTTACGGCTCTACCCCTCCGCAAATATCCTTGTCACCACGAAAAAGGACTTTGAAAGCCACAACCGCAAGAAATTCTGCGCCAGAATCGCCACCGGGGACTATGACGCGGTGATTATCGGACACTCCCAGTTTGAGCGCATTCCCATCAGCCGGGAACGGCAGGAGCGCCTGCTGCGGGAACAGATCAATGAGATTACCGACGGGATTGCCGAGGTGGAGGCCAGCGGCGGGGAACGCTTTACCGTCAAGCAGCTGGAACGCACCAAAAAATCGTTGGAGGCAAGGCTGGAAAAATTGCAGGCCGAGGGCCGCAAGGACGATGTGATTACCTTTGAGCAGCTGGGCGTGGATCGGCTGTTTGTGGACGAGAGCCACAATTATAAGAACCTCTTTTTATACACCAAAATGCGGAATGTGGCGGGACTTTCCACCACAGACGCGCAGAAATCCTCCGATATGTTTGCCAAGTGCCGCTACATGGACGAGATCACCGGCAGCCGGGGCGTTGTGTTCGCCACCGGAACGCCGGTCAGCAACAGTATGACCGAACTTTATACCATCCAACGCTACCTCCAGTATGAGCGGCTCCAGGAATTGAACATGACCCATTTCGACTGCTGGGCCAGCCGCTTCGGGGAAACGGTGACAGCCCTGGAACTGGCCCCGGAGGGGACCGGCTACCGGGCGCGGACAAGATTTTCCAAGTTCTTTAACCTGCCGGAACTGATGAACCTGTTCAAAGAGGTGGCGGACATCAAGACCGCCGACCAGTTGAACCTGCCCACCCCGGAGGTGGAATACCACAACATCGTGGCAAAGCCCACCGGACACCAGCAGGATATGGTGAAGGCCCTCTCCGAGCGCGCCGCCAAAGTCCATTCGGGGACCGTTGACCCATCAACCGACAATATGCTGAAAATCACCTCGGATGGCCGAAAGCTGGGGCTGGACCAGCGCATCATCAACCCCATGCTGCCGGACGAACCCGGCACAAAAGTCAACCAGTGCGTGGACAATATCCTGCAAATCTGGCGGGACGGACAGCCGGAAAAGCTGACCCAGCTGGTGTTTTGCGATATTTCCACACCCCAGGCTGCTGGCTCCAAAAAGGTGGCTAAAACGCTGGATAACCCGATGCTTCACGCGCTGGAACAAGCAATTCCAGAGCCGGAGAAACCGCTGGCCTTTACGGTCTATGAGGACATCCGGCAGAAACTCATCGCACAGGGTATGCCCGCCAGCCAGATCGCGTTTATCCATGAGGCCAATACCGAAGTCCGCAAAAAGGAGCTGTTTTCCAAAGTCCGCTCCGGCCAGGTGCGCGTCCTGTTAGGCTCCACCCAGAAGATGGGGGCCGGGACCAACGTGCAGAATTTGCTGGTGGCACTTCACGATCTGGACTGCCCCTGGAGGCCCGGAGATCTGGCACAGCGAAAAGGGCGGATCGAGCGCCAGGGCAACCAGAACCCGCTGGTCCATGTTTACCGCTATGTGACCGAAGGGACCTTCGACGCATACCTCTGGCAGACGGTGGAGAACAAGCAGAAATTCATCTCCCAGATCATGACCTCAAAATCCCCGGTCCGCAGCTGTGACGATGTGGACGAAACCGCCCTGTCCTTTGCGGAGATCAAGGCTCTTTGCGCCGGGGACCCCCGCATCAAGGAGCGTATGGATTTGGATGTGGAGGTATCCCGCTTAAAGCTGATGAAGGCCGACCACCAGAGCAAGCAGTACCGGCTGGAAGATCAGCTGTTAAAGCACTTCCCGGAGGAAATCGAGAAACACAAAGGCTTTATCCAGGGCTTGGAAACAGATATGGAAACCCTGGCGGCACGCCCCCACCCGACAGACGGATTTACCGGCATGGAAGTCCGGGGCGATACGCTCACCGACAAAGAGAACGCCGGAGCCGCCCTTTTGGACGCCTGCAAGGAGGTTAAAGGCTCCGAGCCGGTGCAGGTCGGCAGCTACCGGGGATTTGCTATGTTTGTAACCTTTGACGCTTTCCAGAAGGAATATATGCTCCAACTGAAAGGCAAGATGACCCACCGTACCGCCCTGGGCGCAGACCCACGCGGCAACCTGACCCGGATTGACAACGCCCTTTCCCAGATGCCCCAGCGGTTGGAAAGCGTCAAAGTCCAGCTGGATAACCTTTACCAGCAGCAGGCCGCCGCGAAGGAGGAAGTGGGCAAAGCCTTCCCCTATGAGGAGGAATTGCGGGTCAAGAACGCCCGTCTGGTGGAGCTGGATATGGAGCTGAACATGGACAGCAAGGGCCAGTCCCGTCCAGAAGCGGCGATTGCCAAGCGCGAAAGGCCCTCGGTGCTGGAAGGGCTGAAACGCCCCATTCCGCCCCGCAGCATGGAAAAGAAACCCAAACAACAGGAACAGGAGGCAAGATAATATGAACAGCAACGAAAAGAATACGGCCCTTTATGAGAAGATGGCCGCTGAACAGGATACCTTCCGGGATTGGCTGAAAAGCCAGTCCCCGGAGGAGGTCTTAAACCACGCCTATGAGTACACCGTCCGGGAGGACATTGTGATGGCGATGGAGGAACTGGAACTCTCCGATGCACAGGCACAGGTGCTTCTGGATTCCCCCTCCCCGCTGGCCGATGTGTACCGGCATTTTGAAAAGCTGGAAACCGGCTATATGGATGTGATCCGGGAAAGCATTGAGGAACGGGCCAATGAGATGCACAGGGCCAAAGAAGAACAGAGGGCCGCCCCGGTCTATCCCCACTCCGCCGCCTATGCGTCCGAGCATGGGGAGATGGCGCAGTACCGCGCCTCCCTGCAGGTCAGTCTTGCCTGCAAAGAAGCCATTGAGCAGGCCATCAGCGCCCACTATGGGGATAACCGCCTGAATACCGAGGCCGCTGTCAAAGAGGTGCTGGAACAATTCGGGCCGGAGCGTATGCAGTACATCCTTGCCAATACGGTGCTGAAAAAGGAGCATGACGGGCGTATCTCCCGCGACAACAAAGCCTGGGCGAAAACAATCCCCATGCCGGAGGATGGCGGCGATCCCCGCCACAGCTATGCCCTGGTGGTGGATAAGGTCAACCCCGGCCTGACCGACCTGTTCTTGAAGCAGGCGCGGAAAGTCCTTCAAGCCCCGGAGAAAGGCTCCGTCCTGGAAAAACTCAAACAGGAGCCGCCGGAACGCAGACCCGCCGCCCCTAAGAAACGGGAACCGGAACGATGAGCGCGGCAAAGCGGAAACGGGAGGTGCAGGTGAATTTCCGGGTTTCCCCGGAGGAGCTGGCCCTGATTGAGCAGAAAATGTCCCAGCTTGGAACCGTCAACCGGGAAGCCTACCTGCGGAAAATGGCGCTGGACGGGTATGTGGTAAAGCTGGATTTGCCGGAGCTGAAGGAGCTGGTGTCCCTGATGCGCTATTCCAGCAACAACTTAAACCAGCTGACCCGTAAAGTGCATGAAACCGGGCGGGTTTATGACGCTGACCTGGAGGATATATCCCAGCGGCAGGAACAGCTTTGGGAGGGTGTGCAGAAGATACTGGCCCAGCTTTCCAAGCTCTCCTGACCGGATAGTTTGCCCCATCTGCGGAGGGAGGAACGGCGTTCTTCGCCGCGCCTTCCTCCGCTTTTTCTTTTTGACGGTAAACTTGCCGGATGTGCCGGAATCATGGATAATAGCGGCAGAACAGGGTTTTACGAAAGGAGTGGACTGCTATGATGTCATTTGAACAGGTGATAGACATTTTTGGGGACTATCTGGCATTGGATACAGAAATGGAAGTCTGCAAAAGCCGGTATGGGTATATCCGGGTGGAGTTTCATGGGACAGGGGAATTACCCGGCTATTGCAGCGGCATGGTCTGCCGTACCCCAAAGGAGCTTTTTGACCTTCTGCTTTCCGATTATGAAAGCTATCTGGAAATCCAGCGGACAAAAGGACGCAGAGATGTGACGGAGGAAGATAAAAACGAAATTACCGCACTGTGTCAATCCCGTTTGGAGAAGTGGGAAAAAGGAAACGCCAGATAGCTTTGGGTGATTTACTTTTGGCATGAAACAGGATAATCCGATATAAAAATGTTGAATAAAAAGAAACAAGCGGTCTGCGTATGCAGGCCGTTTTGTTATGAAGGGAGGATTCCATCATGGCAACCACACGCATCATGCCGCTGCACACCGGTAAGGGCCGCACCGAAAGTCAGGCAGTCAGTGACATCATCGACTATGTATCTAACCCGCAAAAGACAGATAACGGCAGGCTCGTCACCGGCTTTGCGTGTGACAGCCGGGTAGCCGACGCCGAGTTTCTGCTGGCAAAACGGGAGTATATTTCCACCACCGGACGGGTACGGGGCGCGGACGATGTGCTGGCCTACCATGTCCGGCAGTCCTTTGTCCCCGGCGAGATTACCCCGGAAGAAGCCAACCGGCTGGGCGTGGAGTTTGCAAAGCGGTTCACCAAGGGCAATCACGCCTTTGTGGTCTGCACCCATATCGACAAGTCCCATATCCATAACCACATCATCTGGAACGCGGTCAATCTGAACTGTGACCGGAAATTCCGAAACTTTTGGGGCAGTACCCGCGCGGTCCGGCGGCTGAATGATACCATCTGCGTTGAGAACGGCTATTCCATTGTAGAGGACCCAAAACCGCATGGAAAAAGCTACAACAAATGGCTGGGGGATCGGGCAAAGCCCTCCCACCGGGAACAGCTCCGCGTGATGATTGACCAGGCGTTGGAACAGAAACCGGCAGACTTTGACGCGCTGTTAAAGCTGCTTGAGGAAATGGGCTGTGAGGTGTCGCGCCGGGGACAGGCAATCCGGCTCAAAGCCCCCGGCTGGAAGAATGTTGCCCGCATGGATGAAAAGCTGGGACAAGGGTACAGCGAAGATGAAATACGGGCGGTACTGGCTGGGGAAAAAGAGCATACCCCAAGAAAGAAAGCGGCTGTTCAATCAGAGCCGCCCAAGGTCAATCTTCTGGTGGATATTCAGGAGAAATTGCAGGCCGGAAAAGGCGCTGGCTATGCGCGCTGGGCAAAGGTATTCAATCTGAAACAGATGGCGCAGACAATGAACTATCTCACCGAGCATGGCCTGCTGGAATACGCAGTCTTGGAAGAAAAAGCGGCTGCTGCTACCACCCGCCACAATGAGCTGTCGGCGCAGATCAAGGCGGCGGAAACCCGCATGGCGGAGATAGCCGTACTGCGGACCCACATCATCAATTATGTGAAAACCCGCGAGGTCTATGCGGCCTACCGCAAGGCGGGATATTCCAAGAAATTTTTAGCGGAACATGAAGCGGATATTTTGCTCCACAAGGCGGCAAAGCAGGCTTTTGACGATTTGGGTATCAAGAAGCTGCCCACCGTCAAGAGCTTGCAGGCCGAGTACGCAACATTGTTGGAAGGAAAGAAAAAAGACTATGCCGAGTACCGGCGCTCCCGCGAGGAAATGCGGGAACTGCTGGCCGCGAAAGCCAACGTGGATCGGCTGATGGGATATGGGGAGGAACGCCGGAATGACCGGGAAAAGGAACAGGGGCAGGATCGCTGACGCGCCTGTTTTTTCGCATTTTCTCACCGCCGCAGGCCGGTAAAAAGCGTTCCGCAGGAACGCGCAGCCACAGAATGAAATTCTGTGTTCAAAGGGGCTTGGGGAATCCCCAACAAGCAGCGCCAGGAGCCGGATGGCTATCCTGGGGCATTGCTTGCTACAATGGTGTTGGTTCTGAGAAGCTCACAGCCAGTGAGCTATACAGATGCCCAAACCTAAGCTACA
>ENA-UESE01001456-UESE01001456.1-human-gut-metagenome-genome-assembly--contig:-NODE-1456-length-17949-cov-2.685821_pt1 | contig 17949 bp, 22 predicted proteins | sample MGYA00242995_ERZ507996 | MGnify/ENA primary metagenome ERZ507996 (study PRJEB26167, sample SAMN06115489) | human gut metagenome | host: Homo sapiens | place: China:Sichuan | collected 2015-04-15... | reverse complement strand
CTGCACGTCTGTAAAGTCGGTGCAGTTCGACAGCATCGGTGAGGCAAAGGGAACCCACGGGAACAGCACAGAGAAAAAGCTGATCGATGCCGCAGAGATCAGCGAGAAGATCGCCGCACTCCAGCAGGAGCGTGACCGGCTGGAGCTGAGCATCATGCAGCATATCAACACAACACTCTGCGGCAGCGATGAAGAAACCGTAGATATGCGGATTGCACTGAAAAAGTACTTGCTGCAAGGTCTGTCCCTGAAACAGATCGCAACACGGCATCTGCATCGGGACTATAAGAAAACCAAAGAATTGTACAGCACCGGATTCGAAAAGATAAAAAACACCCCGCCACTAACCGAAACTAACCGAGAATAACCGCCAAACCACTTGCAGTAATCCGCATTCCATGCTATACTTATACTGACGAAAAAAGCAAAACGTCGTGAGGATTTCCTTGCGGCGTTTTTTGTATGCCGTTGAAAGGAGCGTGATCCGATGCCATATAAACAGCGTACCCAGTGCCGCCACCCCGACTGTCCGGTGCTGATCCCGGTGGGCAGCAAGTACTGCGACGCTCACCGGCGGCAGCACAAGGAAACTGTGCGGAGTGCGGCGAGCAGAGGCTACACCAGCCGGTGGCAGCGGATCAGCAGACAGTATCTGCGGCAGCATCCCCTGTGTGTCCGGTGCGGCAGACCGGCACAGGTGGTAGACCACATCGTCCCCCACAGAGGCAGAGAGCAGCTGTTCTGGGACGAGAGCAACTGGCAGGCATTGTGCAAGGCTTGCCACGACAGGAAAACCGGCGAGGAGGACAGCCGCCCGACCTATGAGTATTAGGGGGAGGGGGTATCAAAATCTCTCCAAGGCAGGCTATGAAAAGACCGGCGCCCAACTCCGTGTGAGAGTTCGCAAAATGAAAAGAGGGGGGGTATCCGGCGGAAAACGGCAGGAGGTGACACGAAATGGCAGGAAGAAAACCGAAACCCACGAGCTTGAAGGTGCTGGAGGGCAATCCGGGCAAGCGGCAGCTGAACCCCAACGAGCCGAAACCGGACGCATCTATCCCGAAGTGTCCGGCGTGGCTGAGCAAAGAGGCAAAGCGGGAGTGGAAACGGCTTGTGCCGTTTCTGGAGCAAGCCGGACTGCTCACACAGGTGGATCGTGCCGCTTTCGCCGGCTATTGCCAGTCCTATGCCGACTGGGTGGATGCCAAGGCACACATTGCCGCAGAGGGCAGCACTTTTGAAACACCAAACGGCTATCAGCAGCAGACCCCGTGGGTGTCCATTGCACAGGCAAGTCTGAAAACCATGCTGAAATTCTGCACGGAATTTGGTCTGACACCGTCCAGCCGCAGCCGGATTGTGGCGGCAAATGCACCGGAATCCGAGGCGGACGACATGGAAATGCTGCTGGGCGGTGACGGATGATGGGGAAAAACGACCTGCGTCCGGCGGAATTCCCCCGTCTGGAGCACTACGAGCCGTCCGGATTCATGCTCCCCACGTCCCATTATGATGCCAAAAAGGCAGACCGAGCCGTGGCGTTTATCGAAAATCTCCGGCACACCAAGGGGAAATGGGCAGGCAAGCGGTTCTGGCTGCTGCCGTGGCAGGAGCAGATCATCCGGGACGTGTTCGGCATCGTCAAAGAAAACGGCAAGCGGCAGTTTCTCACGGCGTATGTGGAGATTCCCAAGAAAAACGGCAAGTCAGAACTGGCGGCAGCGGTCGCCCTGTACCTGCTGTACGGGGACAACGAACCGTCCGCCGAGGTGTACGGCTGTGCCGCAGACCGGCAGCAGGCATCTATCGTCTACGACGTGGCAAAGCAGATGATCGCACAGTCGCCGGCACTGGAAAAGCGGTCGAAGGTCATAGATTCTGTCAAGCGTGTGGTGAACTACAGCAATGCCGGATTCTATCAGGTGCTGTCCGCCGAGGTCGGCACCAAGCACGGGCTGAATGTGTCCGGTCTGGTGTTTGACGAGCTGCACGCACAGCCGAACCGGAAGCTCTGGGACGTTATGACCAAGGGCTCCGGCGACGCCAGAGAGCAGCCGCTGTTCTTCGCTATCACTACCGCCGGGAACGACCGGAACAGTGTGTGCTGGGAACAGCACCAACTGGCGATGGATATTCTCAAAGGCAGAAAGGCAGACCCCACCTACTATCCGGTGGTCTACGGCTTGTCCGATGAAGCAGACTGGAACGAGGAGAAGAACTGGTACAAGGCAAATCCCTCGCTGGGGTACACCATCCAGATCGACCGTGTCCGGAATCTGTACCGGCAGGCACTGGACAATCCGGCGGACGAGAACAACTTCAAGCAGCTGCGGCTGAATATGTGGGTGTCCTCCACCGTGGGCTGGATTCCGGAGCACGTTTGGGACTGGGGCAGCAAGCCCGTTGACACGGCGGCTCTGGAGGGCAGAACGTGCTACGCCGGACTGGACCTGTCCTCCACCACGGACATCACCGCATTTGTGCTGGTGTTTCCGCCGGAGAGCCAGGACGCACCCTACATCGTGCTGCCCTACTTCTGGCTGCCGGAGGATACGCTGGACTTGCGTGTCCGGCGTGACCACGTCATGTACGATGTCTGGGAAAAGCAAGGGTACATCTGCACCACAGAGGGCAATGTGGTACACTATGGCTTTATTGAGCAGTTCATTGACGATCTGGGACAGAAATTTCACATCAAGGAGATCGCCTTTGACCGCTGGGGTGCAGTGCAAATGGCACAGGACTTAGAGGACATGGGCTTTACCATGGTGCAGTTCGGACAGGGCTTTCGTGACATGAGTCCGCCGTCCAAGGAGCTGATGCGGCTGCTGCTGGAAAAGCGTATCCGGCACGGCGGCAATCCGGTGCTGCGGTGGATGTCGGGGAATGCGGTGGTCAGGCGTGATCCAGCCGGCAACATCAAGCCGGACAAGGAAAAGTCCACGGAGAAAATTGACGGGATCGTGGCACTGGTCATGGCTCTGGATCGCTGCATCCGGCACAAGGACGACACCCAGGGCAGCGTGTACGACGAAAGAGAACTTCTGATTTTTTGAGGTGATGACACATGGGAATTTTCACAGGGCTGTTCCGGTCACGGGACAAGCCGAAGAACTACTATCACAGCCCGTCCTACGCCTACTGGTTCGGGCGGTCGAAAAGCGGTGCAGAGGTCAATCCCTTTACGGCGATGCAGCAGTCGGCGGTGTACGCCTGCATCAAGGTGCTGGCGGAATCCGTGGCACAGTTGCCCCTGCATCTGTACGAGCGGACGGAACACGGCAAAGAGCCGGCAGTGCAGCATCCGCTGTACAAGGTGCTGCATGACCAGCCCAATCCGGAAATGACCTCGTACACGTTCCGGGAGGTGCTGATGACGCACCTGCTCATTTACGGCAACGCCTACGCCCAGATCTTACGCAACGGGCGTGGCGAGGTGCTGGGGCTGTATCCGCTGGCGGCGAACCGTGTCCGGGTGGAACGGGAGGACAGCGGCGAGCTGGTCTATCTCTACCGCCGCTATGATGATGCGAACCCCAATTTCAGGGAACAGGGCGAGATCCGGCTGTATGACTTTGACGTGCTGCATATCCCTGGTATGGGCTTTGACGGGCTGGTGGGCTATTCGCCCATCGCTCTGGCACGGAACGCCATCGGTCTGGCTCTGGACTGCGACCAATACGGCTCCAGCTTCTTTGCCAACGGTGCAGCACCCAGCGGTGTGCTGAAACATCCAGGCGTGCTGAAAGATCCCCAGAAGGTGCGTGACGCATGGGAAAAGGCTTATGGCGGAGCAGGGAACTCCCACAAGACCGCTGTGCTGGAAGAGGGCATGGACTACCAGCCCATTTCCATGACACCCCAGGATTCGCAGTTTCTGGAGACACGAAAGTTCCAGATCGAGGAGAGCGCCCGGCTGTACCGGGTGCCGCTGCACATGATCGGCGATCTGGATCACGCCACGTTTTCCAACATCGAGCAGCAGTCCCTGGAGTTTGTGCAGTTTACGCTGATGCCGTGGCTGACACGGTGGGAGCAGGAAATTCAGCGTTCCCTGCTCCTGCCCCAGGAGGAACGGCGGTATTTCGCAAAGTTCAATGTAGACGGCATGCTCCGGGGCGACTATAACAGCCGGATGCAGGGCTATGCCACTGCACGGCAGAACGGCTGGATGTCTGCCAACGACATCCGGGAGCGTGAGGACGAGAACCGCATTCCGGCAGAGGAAGGCGGCGACCTGTATCTGGTAAACGGCAGCTTCACCAAGTTGGAAGATGCCGGTGCATTTGCAAAAAATGGAGGTGAAAGCAAATGAAGAAGTTTTGGAACTGGCTGCGGAACGATGCAGACGGCGAGAGCGAGCTGTATCTGGACGGTGCTATTGCCAGTGAGACCTGGTGGGGCGACGAAGTCACGCCTGCCGCATTTCAGGCGGAGCTGAAGCAGCACACCGGAGATGTGACCGTCTGGATCAACTCGCCGGGCGGGGACGTGTTCGCAGCGGCACAGATCTACACCATGCTGCGGAATCACCCCGGCAAGGTCACGGTGAAGATCCACGGCATTGCCGCATCTGCCGCATCGGTGGTGGCAATGGCAGGGGACACCACGCTCATCAGTCCGGTGGGAATGCTGATGATCCACAATCCGTCCACCATGGCAGCCGGCGAGAAAAAGGACATGGAGCAGGCGATCGCTGTGCTGGAGGAAGTCAAGGAATCCATCCTGAACGCCTATGCGGCAAAGACCGGACTGTCCCGGAATCGTCTGGCAAAGATGATGGATGCGGAAACGTGGCTGAACGCCAACGAGGCAATGCGGCTGGGATTCGTGGACGGCATCCTGTTCGCCGAGGACGATCCAGACAAAAAGCCGGAGGAGAATCCGGACGAACCCGACGAAGAGCCGGAAAAAGAGCCGGATGAGCCGGACGAGCCCGACAAGAAAGAACCCCCTGCACAGGCGTATTCCCGGAAACAGACGATGCAGTCGTTTCTGGCAAAGCTGGGGCAGAGCAAAAGCGACAGAACCGTGGACGCCGCACAGCTGCGTGCACGGTTGAACCTACTGAAACCGTAAGGAGGAAAAGCGAATGACTATGACAGAGAGAATGCAGCGTCTGACAGCACTCCGGCAGGAGCGTGCTGCAAAGTGGGACACCGCCAGAACATTTCTGGATTCCAAGACCCACGACGGCAGAATGAGCGAGGCAGACGCTGCCGCATATGAGACCATGGAGAAGGAACTGACCGATCTGGGCAACGACATTGCCCGTCTGGAACGTGCCAACGAGCTGGAGGCAACTATGAATGCCGCCGCTGATCCCATTCTGGGCGAACCCCGCAGCGGCAAGGCTGCCGGCACAGGCACTGCGTCCGCATCGTACAAGCAGGCGTTCTGGGATGCGGTCCGGAACAAGCACTATACCGCTGCGGTGCAGAACGCATTGCAGGTGGGGACGGATTCTGAGGGCGGCTATCTGGTGCCGGACGAGTTCGAGCGTCAGCTAATCGAGGCACTGGAAGAGGAAAATGTGTTCCGTACACTGGCGACTGTGATTACCACCGCATCCGGCGACCGGAAGATTCCCATTGTCAGCGACAAGGGCGAGGCATCGTGGATCGACGAGGAAGGCACCTTCCCGCTGTCGGACGATACCTTCGGACAGAAGTCCCTGGGTGCGTACAAGGTGGGTACGGCACTGAAGGTTTCCACAGAGCTGCTCAATGATGCCGCCTTTGATCTGGAGGCGTACATCTCCAGAGAGTTCGGTCGCAGACTGGGTACAAAGGAAGAGGAGGCGTTCTGGGTCGGTGACGGCAAGAGCAAGCCGACCGGTATTTTCAATGCCACCGACGGTGCAGGCACTGGCGTAACGGCAGCTTCTGCATCTGTGACCTTTGATGATATGCTGGAACTGTACTACAGCCTGAAAAGCCCGTACCGCAAGAAGGCGACATGGGCGATGAATGACGCCACCGTCAAGGCACTCCGCAAAGTCAAGGACACCACCGGACAGTACATCTGGCAGCCGTCTGTGGTTGCCGGCGTGCCGGACATGATCATGAACCGTCCGTATGTGACTTCCAGCTACATTCCGGCTCTGGCATCCGGCAAGACCGGCATTGCCTTCGGCGATTTCAGCTACTACTGGATCGGCGACCGGCAGGGCATCACCTTCAAGCGTCTGGACGAGCTGTTCTCCATGACCGGACAGGTGGGATTCCTGGCATCCAAACGTGTGGACGGCAAGCTGATCCTGCCTGAGGCGGTAAAGCTGCTGGCAGTGAAGTGACGGAGGTGCTGTATGGTGACGCTGGAAGAGGCAAAGAACTATCTCCGTGTGGAGCATTCCGAGGACGACGAGCTGATCCAGTCCCTGCTGCTGACTGCAAAGCAGACGGTGCAGGATGTGGGCAGGGTGTCGGCAGAGCAGTATGAGCAGGAGGAGACCTGTCACACTGCCACGCTGTACGCCGTCGCCTATCTGTATACCCACCGGGAGAACGCCGACCACAACGCCCTGCTGCTGACGCTGCGGGCAATGCTGTTTGCACAGCGGGAGGGAGTGATCTGATGGCAGTATCGATTGCAGAGAGAAACCAGCGTATCACCGTGCAGCAGAATGAAACGGTGACAGACCGCATCGGCAACCACACCAGTGCATGGACGGATTTTTTGGAGCTGTGGGCAAACGTGACAATTACTGCATCCACGGAGGGAACAGAGGCGGGTGTTACGTCCATGCGGCAGACGATGAAAGCGATCGTGCTGAAAAGTGCCACGACAGCGGCACTGTGCAGCAACCGCCACCGGATCCTGTTCGGCGGCGAGATCTACAACATTACCGGTGTGATGCCGTACTACACCAGCGGCGATCTGGTGCAGATCACGGCGGTGTCGCAGCGGGAAAGGCTGGTGGAATGTGATGAGCCATGTGGATATTGACGATCTGGCAGCGGCAGTGATGGAAGGGCTGGAGGAGTATGTGGAGCTGGCGGAGGACGCCATGAAAGACGCTGTCACACAGACGGCAAAGGCAGTCCGGAAAGAACTGGTGACCACATCTCCCGACGGCAGGACCGGCAGATACCGGAAGGGCTGGCGTGCGTCTGTAGTGGAAGAAAAGGCACATATGCGGCATATGTCCGTACACAACCGGAAGTATCAGATCGTACACCTGCTGGAAAAGGGACACGCAAAGCGGAATGGCGGTCGTGTGGCCGCCAGACCGCACGTTGCTCCGGCAGAAGAACACGGTGCAGAGATGCTGGAAAACCTGATTACAGAAGCGTTGGGAGGCTGAGCGTATGACCTATGAAGAGATCACGGCGATGATGCAGGAGATCGGATTGCCCTGTGCATACCATCATTTCGCAGAGGGTGAAAGTCCGCCGCCGCCGTTTGTGGTGTACCTGTCGCCGGGAGAACATACGCTCCACGCCGACAACATCAACTATTACAGCTGGAAGCAGCTGGACGTGGAACTGTACACGGACACGAAAGATCCGGACGCAGAGCAGCGGGTGGAAGATGTCCTGACCGCACACGGGATCAGCTATGTAAAATCGGAAACATGGATCGAGAGCGAACGGCTCTATGAAGTCCTGTACGAAATGGAAGTCTGACTTAGAACGAAGGAGGCTGGCGTATAAAATGGCAGCAGGAAAGAAAAACAAGGTAAAATTCGGTTTGAACAAGGTGCATTTTGCGATGTGCCATATTGATGATGACGGCAATGCCACATATGACACACCGGTGCGGATCCCCGGCGGCGTGTCGCTGTCGGTGAACCCCTCCGGCGAACCGGAGAACTTCTATGCGGACAACCGTGTGTACTACGTCATCAACAACAATTCCGGCTATGAGGGGGATTTGGAGCTGGCACTGTTGTCGCTGGAATTTCGCAAGGACGTGCTGGGCGAGCTTCTGGATCAGAAGGGCGTGCTGGTGGAGAAGAACGATGCAGAGCTGAAACAGTTTGCACTGCTGTTTGAGTTCGACGGCGATGTGAATCACATCCGCCATGTGCTGTATTGCTGCACAGCGTCCCGTACCGCAGTAGAGGGCGAAACCAACACAGATACCAAGACACCGAAAACGGAAACCTGCTCCTTCACTGCCGCAGCACTGGACAATGGTCTGGTCAAATGCCGCACCTGTGAGGAAACGGATTCTGAGGTATACGCAAACTGGTACAAGGCGGTATATGTACCGAATGTGACAGAAGCAACGGGGGAATAAGCAATGCTGGAAAAGAAGATCATGATCGACGGCAAGCCGGTGAAGTTCCGTGCCTCTGCCGCCGTTCCAAGACTGTACATGGCACTGACCGGCTCTGACATTTTTTCTGACATCGGAGATCTGACGGAGCAGTTCCACAAGCCGGCGGAAACCGGTGAGCAGCAGAAAGCACAGATCGATCTGAAAGATCTGGGCAAGATGAGCACGTTTGAGAACATCGCCTATGTGATGGCAAAGGCGGCGGACAGCAGCGTACCGGACACGGTGGAGGAATGGCTGGATCAGTTCGGCATGATGTCTGTCTGGCGTGCATTCCCGCAGATCGCAAAGCTGTGGGCGGCCAGCCAAAAGACAAACGTAGACATTAAAAAAAAGAACGTCCGACAGAACGCCCGATGACGACGGCACTGTTCCTGCTCCGGTGTGTGGAGCTGGGGCTTTCGATGGAGGACTTGAACGTCCTGACATACGGCATGGTGATCGATATGTTTTCAGAGCGTTCCAACGATGATTATGACTATCCGATCCGTGCGACACAGCGGGATTTTGACACATTCTGAGGGAGGTGAAGTGCTGTGGCAAATGATAGGCGTATCAAGGGGTTGACCATTGAGATCGGCGGCGACACCACGCAGCTTTCGGAATCCCTGCATGACGTGAACAAGTCCATTACTTCCACACAGGCACAGCTGAAGGATGTGGAAAAGCTGCTGAAGCTGGACCCTACCAACACGGAAATGCTTGCCCAGAAGCAGGAATTGCTGACGCAGGCGATCAGCAAGACAGAGGAAAAACTGGAAACGCTGAAGGACGCAGCCGTGCAGGCGGAAAAGCAGCTGGGAGAGGGGAAAATCTCACAGGAGCAGTTTGCCGCATTGCAGCGTGAGATCGCAGCAACAGAGATCGAACTGAAACGATACGATTCCCAGCTGGATACTGCGGCAGATGCCACAGAAGATCTGGGCGACGCTGTGGGGCAGGCGGCACAGGATTCCGGCGAGGCAAGCGAGGAGATCGGCGAACTCAGCGATGCGGCAGACGATCTGGGAGATGCAGCGGAGGATGCCGGTGACGGTACAAAAGACCTTGGTGAATCTGCCAGGGATTCCGGCGACGGCTTTTCCGTTCTGGACGGGGCTGTGGCGACCTTTATCGGAAACGGTCTGACTGCACTGGTGAGTGCCATCGGCGATGCCATTTCCACATTTGCCGAACTCAGCGAATCCACGCAGGAGTACCGGGAGAATATGTCCAAGCTGGACACTGCCGCATCTGCGGCAGGCATGGATGCCGGTTCTATCTCGGAGGCGTACACCGAGCTGTACGGCGTTCTGGGCGACGAAACCGCCACCACGACCACCATTTCCAACTTTGCAAAGCTGGGCGTATCCATGCAGGACATGGACAGCCTGCTGGACAGTGCCACCGGTATCTGGGCGGTGTACGGCGATTCCATTCCGCTGGACGGTCTGGCAGAGAGCGTCAATGAAACGGCGAAGGTCGGACAGATCACCGGCACAATGGCGGATGCGATCAACTGGGCATCTGCCAGCAATGACACATGGACAAATGCTCTCAGCGGCAATGCGGCGGCACTGTCCGCATTTCAGAGCGGCGTATCCCAGGGAATGAGTGCAGAGGACGCATTCAACGAGGCACTGGCTGCCTGCGGTGATGAGCAGGAACGGCAGCAGCTGATTATCAGCACGCTGAACGGACTGTACGCCGACAGTGCAGAGACCTATCGGGAGAACAATGCGTCCATCATTGATGCACGGCAAGCAACACTCCTCTATCAGGACGCTGTGGCAAGTGTCGGGGCTGCCATGGAGCCGCTGCAAGCCACCATGACCAGGTTCAAGGCGAATCTGATCTCCGGCGTATCTCCTGCATTGCAGGAGCTGTCTGACGCCTTCATGGATGTGGTCACCGGTGCGGACGGGGCAGAGGAAGGCATTGCATCTGCCGTTACGGGGCTGGTGGATACCGTTTCTTCTATGGCATCAGACCTGCTTCCACAGCTTCTGGAAATGGGAACACAGATTCTCGGAGGCATTATGCAGGGGCTTGCACAGAGTACACCTACGCTGATGGCTACTGTTTCTGATATGATTCTGCAATTGATTCAGGCGATAACAGCGTTTTTACCGCAGTTCGCAGAAGCAGCCGTCACCATTGCCGGAAGCATCGTCACGCAGCTGACTGCTTTTGTGCCGCAGCTGCTGCAGGCGGCGATCACACTGCTCATGGCAATTGTAGATGCTGTACCGATGATCGTCAACACGCTTGTGCCAATGCTGCCGCAGCTGATCACAGCAATTGTGACAGCATTGCTCGGTGCAGTGCCGCAGCTGTTACAGGCTGCCACGACCCTGCTCATGGCAATTGTGAATGCTTTGCCCACGCTCATCACCGCACTGACAGCAGCTCTGCCGCAGATCCTCACAGCGATCACGGACTGCCTGCAAGCGTCGGTTCCGGTACTGCTGCAGGCGGCGATCACACTGCTTATGGCGATCGTGGACGCACTGCCGACGATCATTGACGCACTGGTGGCTGCAATTCCGGTCATCATCACCACGCTGGTGGACTTTTTCACGAACAACATCGATACCATTCTGGACGCAGCCATTCAGCTGCTGATGGCTCTGGTGGATGCGATTCCGGAAATTCTGGTAGCTCTGGGCAATGCACTGCCGCAGATCATCAGTGCGATTCTGAATGCCGTGGTAGACGCTGTGCCGAAGCTGCTGAAAAAGTCAAGGGAACTGTTCGGGAAGATCATGGAGGCACTAGGCGAACTGCTGGGCAAGCTGCCCGGCAAGATGCTTGAGGTACGGGATTCCATTGTCAACGGCATCCGCAATTCCCTCGGCTCTATCGGTTCTGCCGCAGCGGACATTGTCAGTGCGATCTGGGATCACATCAAGGAACTGCCGGGCATGATGCTGGACGTAGGACGAGATCTGGTGGAAGGTTTGTGGAACGGTATCAGTGACATGGTGGGCTGGATCGGGGACAAGATCTCCGGATTCGGCGACAGTGTACTGGGCGGACTGAAAGACTTTTTCGGCATTGCGTCGCCGTCCAAGGTGATGCGTGACGAGGTCGGCAAGTTCCTGCCTGCCGGCATTGCGATCGGCATTGAGGATTCCACCCTGTCCGCTGTGAAGTCTGTCCGCAGCATGGCAGACAAGCTGCGAAATACTGCGGTAGAGAGTCTGAACGGCATGACGTCCGGTGCAGCATACCGAATGCAGCAGAACCCCATGACGGCAGCTGTCCGGAAAAATGCCGCTGTCGTCAACAACTACTATAAGACCGACAACAGCCGAACGGTAAACCAGACCAACAACAGCCCCAAGGCACTGTCCCGTCTGGAGATCTATCGGCAGACCAACAACGCACTGAACCGGTGAGGTGAACCATAATGAAATACCATTTGATTCTGGAAAACGCCGCCGGAGAGCAGCTGGACATGAGCACAACGGCAAACCGTTATATGATGTCAAAAGTCACCGGACTGGACCCGCCCGGTGCGACGATCAGCACGGCGACCTATGCCACCATGAACGGCAGCCAGCTGAACCGGGCGTTTCTGGAAAAGCGGAACATCGTCATTTCCTTTGAAATGCGTGGTGTCGGCGTGGAGAAACGGCGGCACAGGCTATATCGTGTGGCAAAGCCGTCGGAATACATCAAGGTGTATTACCGGACATCCAACATCGATGTCTATACAGAGGGGGTTGTGGAAACCTGTGAGCCGTCCCGGTTTGATATGCCGGTATCCGGTCAGATCAGCATCCTCTGTCCGGACGTATACTTCTACAGTACGCAGGACACCATTGTGCAGCACGGCAGTATCGTCAGCGGTTTTAAGTTTCCGTTTGCTATTGCAGAAAAGCCCGGTGTGCCGCTGGGCGTGTATCGGACCGACAACAGCATCACCATACAGAACAACGGTGACACCATCGGCATGGAGATCACGCTGGAAGCCAAAGGCGGCATCGTAGGAACGCCGACGATCTATAACGCCGACACCGGAGCCTATCTCCGGATCACCGGGGATATTCTGGAGGGCGACAAGATCACCATTACCACCAGACACGGACACCGCACGGTGACGCTGACAAGAAACGGCGTTTCCACGCCGATCATGAACCGATGGGTGTCTGGTTCTGACTGGCTGGAGCTTCCCACAGGGAAATCCCATTTTTATCTCACGGCAATGAAAGGGCTGAAATATCTGATCGTGACATTTCGGCATACAGATGCCTATCTGGGGGTGTGACAGTGTATCTGGAAATTTTTCAGACCGCCAGTGCGGAAAACGGTCTGGGCGTAACGCTCACCGGCATATGCGACACGTTTTCCAGTCTGATCTGGGACGTGGAGTATTTTTCACCGGGAAAGTTTGAGGTGTACGTTTCCGCCAATGCGGACACCATCGCCCTGTTCCGGCGTGGGAACATTGTGGGCAGAAGTGACGACAAGCGGCACTACGGCATCATTGAGGGCGTGTATCTGCGGACAGATGCGGAGAACGGCGACTATCTGACGATCTCCGGACGGTTTCTCATGTGCCTGCTCAGCCGCCGCATCATCACGCCTACGCTGTCGTTTACGGCATACCGCACATACGGCGAGATCGTGCAGACCGCCGTCCAGAAAAACTGCATCACCCCGTGGACGGCGGCTGAGCGTGGAATCCCGTCCCTGAAAATCGGCACAGTGTCCGGGGAATGCTGGGAGATCAAGAACGTCTTGCAGGTCAGCTATGAGAACCTCATGGACTGGATCTATACCGTGTGCCGGAACATTGGCGGCACTGCCAACATCCGGCTGCGTGAAGTCGATACCGGCAAGTACGCCATGTTTCTGGAACTGTCACAGGGGACAGACCGCAGCATCATGCAGCGGGAAAATATGCCGGTGGTATTTTCCGATGCCTATGACCATCTGCTGACGTACATCTATAATTCGGACTATTCCGAATACCGGAACTATGCCTATATCTACGGCGAAGGAGAAGGAATCCGGCGGCAGTCCGCTGCCTGCTATTCCGGAGAGGAAACGCCGACGGGGCTGTCACGCTATGAGATCTATGTCAATGCAAGCGACTTGTCGCAGACGATCCGGAACGACGACGGCAGCGAAACTGTGGTTTCCGAATCGGAGTATAAAGAAATGCTGCGGGAACGCGGCACAGAGAATCTGGTTGCTCCCGTGCTGTCCAGTGAGGCAACCATTGTGACGGAGAGCCATCAGTTTGTCTATGGAAAAGATTATCAGGTCGGCGATTTTGTCACCATGCAGCACACCGGATACGGCATACAGATCCCACGGGTGCGGCTGGTGGGCATGATCGAAAGCTTTGACAGTGAAGGCTATGGGCTGACACCTGTCGTACAGGAATGAGGTGCATCAAAATGGAATGTGGTTTTTTCAACAGCAAAGGAGAGGACAGGCTCTATAATGCAGAGCATTTCACAAGCTATCTGTCCAGTATGATCTGCAACGGCGTGCAGGATACTGTGGGCGAATGCTTTGCCCCGTCTGTGTCTGAGGGCGACGGTCTGTTGCTGACCATCGGCAGCGGCAAGGCGTGGATCAATGGGCATTACGCACAGACAACGACCAGCGAAAAGCTGGATCTCTCTGCATATGTAGACGAATCTCTGGGACGGTGTGTTGCTGTCGGTGTCTACTGTGATACTAGCGAATCGGTGCGGGACTGCGGCTTTGAAGTACTTGCCGGCACCTGCTCCGGCAGTCCCAGACCGCCGAAATTTTCCAACACGGAGAGCAGGACATATCTGACGATCTGCACCGTGCGTCTGCGTCCCGGTGCAGCGTCTATCCTCAGCGGCGACGTGACGGACTGTAGGAACGACGAAACCCTCTGCGGCTACTGCAAGTGTATTCTGGGCAAATGCAGAGTGACGGAGATGCTTGCCGAAATGGCAAAGACAAACGCCACACTGGACGAACTGCAAAAGCGGCTGGATGAAATGAACAGTCAGATCACCGAGATGCAGACGAAGGTGGACGATCTGACGGCAGGCGAGATCCTGGCGACCGGACAGTGCGGCGAGAATGTTTACTATGTACTTTATGACAGCGGCAAGCTGCTGCTGCGTGGCTCTGGTGCAACGTATGACTATGAGATCAGCGGCTCTCCGTTTTATGAAAACGGGGAGATCAAAAAGCTGGTTGTCAGCGAGGGCATCACCGAGATCGGCAACAGCCTTTTCGATCACTGCCGGAATATCGCTGCGGTAAGTTTCCCGAATACGCTTACCCGAATCGGAAAGCGTGCTTTCTTTGCGTATGCAGACGGCGAACTGGCGGCACTGGAGTTCCCGTCCTCTGTCACCACCATCGGAGACGAGGCGTTCTCTGACCAGGGCATGACATCTGTTACACTGCCGAAAACATTGACAACACTGGGAACCTACCTGTTCCGGAGTGCGGATAACTTGCAGAGTGTTCGGGTGGAGTGTGCAGAGATTCCGGCGTTCTGCTTTGTGAGCTGCGGAAAGCTGAGTCAGATGACACTCAGCAAGAACGTGAAGAAGATCGGTGCAAACATCATCAATTACTGCACACATCTGAAAACGATCACCTATGAGGGCAGTCTGGAAGAGTGGAAGGCAGTTGAAAAGTATGCGAACTGGGACGGCAACAGCGGCAGCACCAACCCCGGCTATCTGGACAATATTGTCTGCATAGACGGAACAATGGTCTATGACCGTGACAACAAGACATGGAATGAGGTGAAAAGCTGATGCTGAAATTTTGCATCTATGGGCAGAAAATGGAACTGATAAACCGTCAGACGATCGCCGATCAGCAGATCTGTTTCGTGGATATGTGCTTTCTGTTCTCTCCGGACTGGGAACAGATGGACAAAACGGCACAGTTCGCACAGGGCGAAAAGACCTATAACGTGCATCTAGGCACGGGAAACGTCTGCCGCTGCCTGCTCCCGGCGGAGCTGCAAACCGGATGTGTCAGCGTCAGCGTGTTCGGCTATGCGTCGGACAGCTCAGTCCGTGCGACGACCGTTCCCCTAGGCATCGGCATCAAGCGTTCCGGTTTCCGGGGCGACGGCGAAACGCCGATCCCGCCTACGCCGGACTTGTATGCACAGCTGCTGGACGCCATCGACAAGAAGATCGCATCCCTCCATGACGGCAAGGACGGCGTAGACGGAAAATCCGCCTATGAGATCGCCGTAGACAACGGGTATCCCGGCACGGAGCAGGCATGGCTGGCATCTCTCAAAGGGGACAAGGGCGATATCGGAGCATCCGGCAAAGACGGTGCAGACGGATTTTCTCCTGTCGCAAAGGTGGAGAAGTCCGGCAGCGTGGTGACCATCACCATTACAGATGCCAACGGTACAACGATCGCAACGCTGACAGAGGGTGCAGCCGTAGACCTCACCCCATACGCAAAGACGGTCTATGTGGACGAAAAGGTGCAGGAGCTGTCCGACAGCCTGACGTATACCTTGCAGGAGCATACGCTGTCCATCACGCATCTGGAGGAATCCGCACACACCCATGACAATCTGGAAACGCTGAACAAGATCAGCGGAACAGAGTGGACACAGCTGGTTTCCACCAGGCACTATCACAACAACATAGAAACGCTGAACCGCATCAGTCCGGGGGACTATGAGAATCTGAGCAGCAAGTTCCCGGCGAGAATCACGGCATTAGAGGATTCTCTGGGTGACATCGCCGCAGCTCTGGCGGACATTGTGGAGGTGACCGAGTAAATGGCAACAATCGCACAGTACATCGCAGAGATCAACCACCAGCGTGACCTGCTGGCAGGGCATTTGGTTGCCCGTGGCATCATTGCAACGGCAGATGAAAAGCTGAATCTGCTGGTACACAAGGTTTCCCTGCTGCCCTCTGGTTCGACCGAAAAAACAGTGGTTTTTGATGCAGACCACCGGAAAAATGTGAGCCTGCTCTACAACGGCACGCTCTACAGTCTGGAAGATTTCGTGGCACAGTATCCGGACTTCTGTAGTTCCAAGAACGAGTACGCACTGAACTATTCCACATCCATTTTCGGATGGGATTACAGCTGCTTTACCTGTTCGACTGTGCCGCTGACGCTCTCTGCGGCAACACAGATCGCCGTGCGGTTTCTGGCAAGCAGCACGGAGACCGGCATCATGCGGCTGGTGCAGTCGGACAGCGGCACGGCAGAGGACATTCTCAGCAAGGCACAGACAGAGGGCAGCTACATTGACCTGTCCCTGCAATGGCTGTACAGCACGGACTACATCACCACGCTGACACCCTGCGAAGGTGTCACAACAGGCACATATTATCTGGCATGGGTCGGGCGGAGCAACAACAGCCATCCGCTGATCCGTTCCATCACAGCGATTTAAGGGGGAGCATATCATGAATATTGTAGAAGCAGTGGAGCAGCTGAAACAGGGCAAGGCAATCAAGCGGAGCAGCTGGGGAACCGCTGAGATCAAGGCGGCACAGCTGGACAATGGACAGTACCAGATCTTCGCATCCGGCGATCTGACACCGGAAATGCTGGTGCTGCTGTCCGGAGATTATGAGGCAGAGGGGGAAAAGGCATGAAGGAATGGCTTTGTACAATCGTTGGAACGGTTGGCGGTGTGATCGCCGGACTGTTTGGCGGCTGGGATACGGCGTTGGCAACGCTGTTGATTTTTATGGCGGTAGACTATGTGACGGGATTGATCGTTGCGGCTGCCGGAAAATCGCCGAAGGGCAAGCTGTCCAGCAAGATCGGCTGGAGAGGACTTGCCAAAAAGTGTGTTGTGCTGCTTCTGGTTCTGGTGGCGGCACAGCTGGACGTGGTTCTCGGCATGGATTATGTGCGTGCAGGCGTGTGTGTTGCGTTTCTGTGCAATGAGGTGATTTCCATTTTGGAAAACGCCGGCTTGATGGGCGTACCGCTGCCGGCGGCACTGAAAAACGCTGTGGAATTGCTGCAAAAGAAAGATAATTAAAAAAAACACCGCCCGGCAGCGTACAGGCTGCCGAACGGCGTGGTGTGGGGTTATTCGTTGCTGTCTGTGTTATCCCGGCACAGAGCGTCCAGTGTCACGCCCAGTGCATCTGCCAGCTTGATGGCGTTTGCAACAGTACATTGATTTCGCTTTTCAATGTTTTCGATGGTGCGGACGGGAACATCTGCCAGGGCGGACAGTTTCGGCACAGAATATCCCTTCTCTTTTCGGATTTTTCTTAGGTTCATTTTTTTCCCTTCCGGTAAAAATAGATCACGAGTTTTGCGATGCCAAAGCATATCAGCAGGCATCCCAGTTTGGTGAGTGTTCCCATTTTGTTGACATTGGCAGATTTCTATGGTATAATAGAAAAGCAGCAGGGAGGGTGTTTTTCGCACCCTATGCCGCCCGTTCTGTTAGTCGATGATTTTATCAATCAGGATTAGCAGAACTCCTACGATGAAGTCTACCAACGCTCCGATCAGAAGATTGCTGACATCAATCTTTGACTTTGGTTTTTTGCGTTTGGTGGGCTTCTTTTTTTGTTTTGCCAATGATGTTCTCACCTCCTCTCTATGATACTATTATACCACATATTTTGGTGGTTGTCAAGAAAATTCCGGAAAAAATATCTGAAAAATACGACAAATAACAGGCATCGGATTTGTACATTTTGTACAGAGAAAAAG
>ENA-UESE01001449-UESE01001449.1-human-gut-metagenome-genome-assembly--contig:-NODE-1449-length-18035-cov-110.066377_pt1 | contig 18035 bp, 28 predicted proteins | sample MGYA00242995_ERZ507996 | MGnify/ENA primary metagenome ERZ507996 (study PRJEB26167, sample SAMN06115489) | human gut metagenome | host: Homo sapiens | place: China:Sichuan | collected 2015-04-15... | reverse complement strand
GGTTGCGGCGGTTCTCGTCTGTGTTGCAAAGTGTGCGATCCGGAAGACCGCACCTGTCAGTGTCCGGGATATGTCTATTGCGGCGACACCAAAACCGGTTCCGGCGCTTCCTGCAAAGCCGGTGACAAGACTTTCTACGAAACCTGTCTCGTGAAGGAGACGTGTATGGTTGGAGAAATAGGTCGCGGCTGGGTTAATGTTGATGGTTGGGAGAATAAAAATAGTCATGGCTACAAAGTTCGTCCCTATTGCACCACACAAAAAGGTGTTACGCTTTATCTTTATACATATTGTATTGGTGAACTTGAAGGGGTTAGGGCTCCTTGCTATGGAAAAGTTTATTGTCCAAGCGGAAATGGATATAATAAACCGGGAAGTGCTGAATGTATTTGCAACTCCAACTATCTTGATGTTTGTAATGAAACTTGTAATTATGATGACTTAAGTGCTAATGGCGGATATTGTTCCGCTATAACAAATGGACCGGGATGGTATTATATCAAGGATAAGTGTACTATGTCTAATGGAACAGTCATTAAATATTATGCTTCTTGTAATGGTATAAGTTGCGAGGGGAAAAAAGGCCCTTGTTATGGTAAAACAAAATGCACAGGAGATACTATTGCCGTTGACCCTTGTTCTTGTAGCAGTGAGACCTACGGAAGTTCATGCGTCATCAAATGTCCGTATGAACAAACCGCGGCGGACTGTAAAGCGGGGCAAACATTTACCCAGCGTTGTAAAGACAACAGCGGAAACTGGTTCGGTGAGTGTAAGTAACGGGAGAACGGATGGAGGAAAAGAGCTTTGTTCAAGGCTCTTTTCTTTATCGTATAAGTTTTAGAGCTTGACAAATGTAAAAAAGTTTAATAGCCTGAACTTGTTCTTGTCACCCGCAGGGCTTATGGGTGAGGAATTTAACATAACCGAGCCGGGTTGAGATGTTTTTTATAAAGGGATTATTGTCCCAAGTTTTTTCTCAAGATGCGGCTCCTTAAATGAAGGAGTTTTTTTATGTCTTATCAATACAAGCACGGTCTTACCGTTATGCGTGCCCAGCCGTTTCATATCGGGCATGCGCGGATTATTGACGATATGCTGCAAAAATGCGCTTTTGTCACGGTCATTCTCGGTTCTATTCAGGAACAGGGGACGGAACGTAATCCGTTGAATTATACGACACGCAAGAAAATGATTCAAAATATTTATCGCGACAAGCCGGAATATGCCCGTTTGAAAATCATCGGCTTATTTGATATTAACAATCCGGCGGAGTGGGCCGAGTATGTTTTGGATTTTATGCAAGAGAGTTTTCCCGATTTGCCGAAACCGGATGTTTATTTTGCCGGAAGCGATTATGACGCGCATTGGTTTAAATCTGCTTTTAATCATATTGAGCTGATTGACCGGACGAGTGAAGATTTTCCTTTCGTGACCGGAACGATGATCCGCGATATGCTGAAGTTCGGTGACAAGCGCTGGAAAAATTTTATCCATCCCGAAAATTATGACTTGTTGGAAAGTCATTTCGGCAGAAAGAAAGCTGTTATTTAGCCTTTAAATTACATAACCGCTCAGGTCTTCTCAAGGGCTTATAGAAGATGGGCGGGCGTTATCCTGATAAGCCTAAGGAATTTACAGATGTCCCAAAAATATTTTGTTTTGGTGGATTTTCAAAATGACTTTGTTCATGAACAAGGCGCTTTGAGCGTTAAAAATCCGCAACTTATTCAACGCGTTCAGAAGTTTCTCAATAATTTACAGCAAGGCATGTTTGAGCAGATGATTGTAACGGCAGACAATCATTTTGCCGAAACTTATGTCTTTACAGAAGAAGCGCGGCATTACCCACCGCATTGTATTCATGGTTCCCAAGGGTGGCACTTGGCCGTTACACCTAAGAAAAATATCCCATTGCAGATATTATATAAAGGGACAACGGATATGTGGCAGGAGGCTTATACTTATCCTGTTTTGCAACAGGATTGGAAAGGCAAGGAGGTTTATCTGGCCGGCGTTTTGAGCGATGTTTGCGTTAAGCAGGCCATGGACGGTTTTCTGTCCCGCGGCGCCAAAGTGACACTGCTGGAGGATTTATGTCAGGGGGCTGAAAAACAAGTGCCGGAAATCGTTTCGGGAGCTGAGTATGACACTTTTGTCCGGGGCGGACTGTTGCGGCATATTACGGCAGCGCAGTTTTTCAGGAGAGAGCTCTTGAACAAAAAAATTATGGCGAATGTTATTTGTAATGGGGAAGGACGGTAAAATGAAGGAGAATATTTTACAAAACGGCAATTCATTATATTGCGATTTATATCATTTTGCAATGGCACAGGCGGCTTATGAGGATGGCAGGCACAATGATTTTCAGGTTTCGGAAGCTTTTTTTAGAAAGCTGCCTTTCGGCGGCGGGTATCTGGTTGCCGCCGGAATGGGGGAATTTTTGGAATGGGCGGACAATTGGCGGGTGTCAGCAGAAGATGTTGATTATTTGGCGGAACAGCGCGGGACAGACGGCAAGCCGCTGTTTCACAAAGATTTTCTGGCTTTTATCAAAGGTAAAAAACTGGAGGTTTCGGTTGCCGGTGTTCCCGAGGGGGAAATCGTTTTTCCCGATGAACCGGTTTTGAGCGTCAGCGGCCCGTCGTGGCAGGTTGATTTGATGGAGGCAGCTTTTTTGAATATTTTTAACGCGCAAAGTTTGGTGGCGACCAAAGCGGCGCGTTTGGTCGGCGCGGCAGCGAGCGACGGCGTTAATCGTCCGGTGTTGGAGTTTGGCTTGCGGCGGGCTCAGGATATTGGCGGATTTATGCCGGCGAGAGCGGCGTTTATCGGCGGTTGTGCCGGAACATCCAACGTTGCTGCCGGGAAATATTATGATATTCCGGTTAAAGGGACAATGGCGCATTCGTTTGTTATGCGTTATGAAGACGAAACAGAGGCTTTTAAGGCATTTCTCCGTTCCGGTCAGAACAATGCAACGTTGTTGGTTGATACTTATGATACCCGGCAGGGGATTAAAAACGCAATTAAAGCCAGCCGCGAAACAGGCATTGCCTTGCAAGGCATCCGTATAGATTCCGGGGATTTGGCTTATTGGTACAGGGAAGCGAGAAGCCTGCTGGCCGCTGCGGGAATGCCGCAGGTTAAGACGGTTGCTTCCAATGATTTGGATGAACATATTGTCGAAAACATGATTATGGTGCAGCAGGCGAAATACGATATTATTGCGGCGGGAACAAAACTGGTGACGGCTTATGATACCCCGGCGTTGGGCGGCGTGTTTAAGCTGAAAGAAATTAACGGGCGGCCGAAGATGAAAATTGCGGAATGCAAGACGACGATTCCCGGCGCGACCAATGTGCTGCGGACGTTGCATGACGGTATGTATAACGGTGATGTGATTGTGCCGGCCGAAGATGTTTCCCGGGGCGAGGGCTGTTTGCGGCAAAATCTGAGTTCGTTCCGTCTGCGTCGAAAAGAAGACAAGCCCAAAATTTTTGTTAAGGGGACGGAAGCTTATCCACTGTTGAAACCGATGATTATTCATGGTAAAGTCGTTGCTGACGATATTGATTACAGCCTGCAGAAAATCCGGCAGAGTACTTTGGACAATTTGCAGAAGCTCGGTGCCGAGTATAAGCGTCTGGTAAATCCGCATCAGTACGGTGTGGGTTTGGAAGCGGGAATAAATTCCCTGCAGCAGGCAATGATTGAAGAATATCAGACAAAAGCGCTTTAAGAAAGGAAATGCGTATGGAAAAGTTATGGAAACATCTGGTTGACGGAGTGAGAGATTATTGTCGGGACAATGGCTTCGGCAAAGTGATTTTGGGATTGTCGGGGGGATTGGATTCCGCCATGGTCGGCGTTATTGCGGCGGAGGCATTGGGCGGAGAAAATGTGCGCGCTGTTATGATGAAGACAAAATATACGTCGGGGCTGAGCGTGGAAATTGCCCGGGAAACGGCCAAACTTAACGGGCTGAATTATCAGGAAGTTGATATTCAGCCGGAGATTGACGCCCAGACGGCTTTTCTGCGTCAGTTTTTTGGGGAAGAACCCAAGGGTATTGTTCTGGAAAATTTACAGGCACGGGAACGCGGCAAGCTGCTGATGGCGCTGTCCAATCAGTTTGGTGGTTTGGTTTTAGCTTGCGGCAATAAATCCGAGGCGGCGATGGGGTATTGTACATTGTATGGCGATACCTGCGGCGGTTTGGCGCCGATTGCCAATGTTTATAAGTCTGATTTGTTTGCTTTGGCACGTTGGCGGAACGGCAGGGAGCGGGTTTTGCCGTCGGAAGTTATTATCCGGGCGCCAAGTGCAGAACTCAGTGTTGGGCAAAAAGACGAGGACAGTCTGCCGCCTTATGCCGTTTTGGATGAAATCTTAAAAGCTTATGTTGACGATGGCAAAAGCGAGGCGGAAATTATTGCCGCCGGGCAGCCTGAGGCTTTGGTATCGCGGATTGCGGCGCAATATCGGCGCATGGCATTCAAGCGCCGGCAGATGGCCGACGGCTTGTAGGCGAGCGGGGATGTTCCCCGCTTTGTTTTTTTTGACAAAATATTTGACATAAATTCTAAGTGGTGTTATAGTAATGTATAAATTAAATTATTAAAACTTATAATTATGGAAAAAACGTTTAAAAAAGTGTGTTTATTTTTTGGGTTGGATATTGATGTCAGCCAATGGTTAAAAAAGCATGGATATTCTAAGAAAAATATTCGTGAGATTTCTAAGAATATGTCAGATGATGAGCTGAACAAAGCAATTGACTTTTTGCGGTGGCGTCCGGATGTTTCTGATTTAATCGGAGATATTAACAGTAATTACAATAGTTGCTATTGTGATGAACGCGTAAGCAATTTATTATCCTGTTTAGCCTCTGAACGGTATCGAAGAAAAAATGAAAAGCGGAAGGCTGAAATAGCGGTAATTGATTGGCGGAAGGTATCGCTTGAAAATCTACGCCTGGAGGATAGTGATATTCCTCATTATGCTATTGACGAATACGACAGATATTGTGGCTGGTATAGTCAGGATTTGGGGCATAAGCGCGAATTTACTCTGTTTTTTTGCTATAACGGGAAAGAGTATAAAGTTGCTCAGGAGCTTGTTAACTGGGAAGAGGAAAATTGGACTGTTTCTGGCAGCGATGGTAAGCTTTTTTTAGGTAAATATGATTTTTTTAAGAAAATGCCTGAAAATGCTCTGGAGCTTGTTCGGAAGGATGTAACAGATGATACAATGAATCGTTCATCATATGCTGTTTTGTATGTTCTGGTTTACAATCTTTTGATTAAAGAACGTTTGGCCATGAAGAAAAAACAGGCTGCGGAGAAAATTGTCAAAGAACATTTGAAGGAAAAAATCCGCTATCGTTTGGCGCATTGTTATTCATCAGTATCGGCTAAAAGGTAATTTTTTTAGAGCATTTTATCTGAAAAGGTAAAATGCTTTTTTTTGTGTAGTTTAAAATTTGGAACGTTCGACTCTTTTAGTGAAATTTGTCTAAAAGGGGCTTCGTTTTAAAGCGGTTTTAAAATTTGTTGCAATATGCTGAGATGACTCAACGTGACTCTGAGTCGGGGATTGAGAAAAATTTATTTTAATATTGCTGCATTTTTTTCTTGCAATGTTTGTTTGTCTATGATACAAGAGGGCACAGTTTGTAACAAATGGGCAGAATCCTGCCCTTTGTTTATGTACTGAACCATGACGCAAATCATTGAATTATCAGAATTTGCAGAGTTTTAATTTTAGACATCCTCCGGGGGTCTAGCTATAATAGGAATCGTTTTTGAATGATTGATACTCAAAATATAAGAATTCGCCTGAAGGCTTTTGATCATCGTTTGCTCGATGCTTCCACAAAGGAAATCGTTCACACAGCCAAAAGAACAGGCGCTAATGTAAGAGGTCCGATCCCTCTGCCGACACAGATTGAGAAATTTACGGTAAACCGTTCTCCGCACGTTGACAAGAAGTCCCGCGAGCAGTTCGAAATCCGTACTCACAAGAGACTTCTCGATATCGTCGATCCGACACCGCAGACAGTTGATGCTTTGATGAAACTGGATTTGGCTGCCGGTGTTAATGTTGAAATCAAACTTTAATTTTGAAAACAATGTTGGCTTTTGAAAGATAAAGTCAACCAATTGAAAAGGAAAAACTAATAATGCGTACGGGTCTAATCGCAAAAAAACTTGGAATGTCCCGCATTTTTGAAGCTGACGGAACACATGTTCCTGTAACAGTTCTGAGTGTCGAAGGCTTAAAAGTTGTTGATGTTAGAACGATGGAGCGCGACGGATATACTGCGGTACAACTGGGTACCGGCGCTGTTAAGCTGAAAAATGTATCCAAGCCTCTTAAAGGTCATTTTGCAAAAGCAAATATCGAACCAATGAAAAAGCTGGCTGAGTTCAGAGTTTCTGAAGACTGCCTGCTGTCCGTTGGCAATGAATTATCTGTAGAACATTTTGTTCCGGGCCAGTTTGTTGACGTTTGCTCAACATCTAAAGGTAAGGGTTTTGCCGGTGTTATGAAACGCCACAACTTTGCCGGTTTGGAAGCTACCCACGGTGTGTCAATTTCTCACCGTTCTCACGGTTCTACAGGACAAAGACAAGATCCGGGCAAAGTATTCAAAGGTAAAAAGATGGCCGGTCACTTGGGTGATGAACGCGTTACCGTTCAGAATCTGAAAGTTGTTGCCGTTGATGCCTCCAAAGGCTTGATTATGGTTAAGGGCGGCGTTCCTGGTGCTGAAAATGCATGGGTTCGCATTACCGATGCCGTTAAAATCGCAAGCCCGGTTGAACTGCCTTTGCCTGCCGGACTGAAAAAGTCTGATGAACCTGTTGCAGCTAAAGCTGAAACTACAGCTGACAATGCATAATCAATAAGGATTGAAAATTATGAAACAGGACATCTTAAATTTAGATAATCAGAATGTCGGATCCATTGAGCTGAATGACGCTATTTTCGGTCTGGAAGTTCGCGCCGATATTTTACACAGGGTTGTTAACTGGCAGTTGGCCAGACTGCAATCCGGCAACCACAAAACAAAAGGCCGTTCCGAAGTTGCTTTGACGCCGTCCAAACCTTTCAAGCAGAAGGGTAGCGGTAACGCTCGTCAGGGTTCTCGCAAGGGTACTCAGTTTAGAAAAGGTGGTATCGTGTTTGGTCCGGTTGTTCGCGACCACTCACATGAACTGACCAAGAAGTTTAGAAAACTTGGTTTAAAAACAGCCCTTTCAGCAAAGGCTAAAGAGGGTAACCTGGTCATCGTTGACGAGGCAAAATTGTCAGCTCCCAAGACAAAAGACTTACAGGCTAAGTTGGATGTCTGCGGGTTGAAAAATTGTCTGTTCATTGACGGCAAGGAAGTTGACGTAAATTTTGCATTGGCTACCAGAAATATTGCAAATGTTGATGTTTTGCCGACTATTGGTGCCAATGTCTACGACATCTTAAGAAAAGACAAATTGGTGTTGACTAAAGATGCAGTTAGTTGCTTAGAGGAAAGATTGAAATGATAAAATCAAAGAAATCAGCAAACAATGTTACTGCTAAAATGTACGATACATTGGTTCGTCCTGTAATTACCGAAAAATCTATGGTTTCTTCCGAGGCCGGCAAGGTTACCTTTATGGTTCCTCTGTCTGCCAACAAAGATGATGTTAAAGCAGCTGTAGAAACAATCTTTAATGTAAAGGTTACTAAGGTAAATACAGTTCGTCAGTTCGGTAAAGAGAAGCGCTTCAGAGGTTTTGTCGGTCAGCGTTCTGACTACAAAAAGGCAGTGATTACTCTTGCCGAGGGTCAAAATATTGATGTTACAACAGGAATTTAAGACATGGCTTTAAAAAACTATAAGCCCACATCCGCAGGCCTGCGCCAGCTCGTTATCGTTGACAGATCCGAGTTGTATAAGGGTGCTCCGGAGAAGTCTTTGACAATAGGACTTACTAAGTCTGGTGGGCGTGACAATTATGGACACGTTACAAGTCGCAGAATCGGTGGCGGTCACAAACGCAAACTCCGTATTATCGACTTTAAACGTAATAAATTCGATGCTGAGGCAACTGTCGAGAGAATCGAATATGATCCTAACCGTTCGGCATTCATTGCTTTGATTAGCTATAATGACGGCGAAAAGGCTTATATTCTGGCTCCGCAGAGATTGAAAGCCGGTGATAAAGTTGTTTCTGCTTCCAAGGCAGATATTAAACCGGGTAATGCTATGCCTTTGAAAAGTATGCCGGTTGGTACTATCGTTCACAACGTTGAACTGAAAGTCGGTAAAGGCGGACAGTTGGTTCGTTCTGCCGGTTGCTATGCTCAGCTTGTCGGTAAAGATGCCGGTTATGCTCAGTTGAAATTGAGCTCTGGTGAATTGCGTGTCGTTCGTGAAGAATGTTTAGCTACCGTTGGCGCGGTTTCTAACCCCGATAATCAGAACAAGATGCTGGGTAAAGCCGGCCGTAACCGTTGGCTGGGCAATCGTCCGGTATCTCGCGGTGTTGCCATGAACCCGGTTGACCATCCGATGGGTGGTGGTGAAGGACGCACTTCCGGTGGCCGTCATCCGACGACTCCTTGGGGTAAACCGACTAAGGGTTATAAGACTCGTTCTAATAAGAAGACAGATCGCTTTATCATGAGATCTCGTCAAGAAAACAAAAAGAAATAAGGAGAAAAGCTAATGACACGTTCCGTATGGAAAGGACCTTTTGTTGACGGCTATCTTCTTAAGAAAGCTGATACAGCGAGAAATTCAGGTCGCAATGAAGTTATTAAAATCTGGTCTCGCAGATCTACTATGTTGCCACAGTTTGTCGGTTTGACATTCGGCGTTCACAACGGTCACAAGTTTATTCCGGTTTTGGTTACCGAAGACATGGTTGGCCACAAATTTGGTGAATTTGCTCCGACTCGTACATTCTCTGGCCATGGCGGCGACAAGAAAGCTAAGAGAGGTTAATTATGAGCAAGAGTAAAATGAACAGAAGAGTAGACGCAAATCAAGCGATGGCTTATTGTGATTCTATTCGTACATCTCCTCGTAAGCTGAACCTGGTTGCTCAGTCCATTCGCGGGCTGAATGCAGAAAAAGCTGTTGCCGAGCTGAGCTTCTCTAAGAAGAGAATCGCCAAGACAGCTCTCAGCGTTTTGCAATCCGCAATCGCTAATGCTGAGAACAATCATCAGTTGAACATCGACAAGCTTTATGTCAGTGAAGCTTATGTCGGTAAAGGTTTGGTTATGAAACGTATGCACGCACGTGGTCGCGGCAGAGGGGCTCGGGTATTGAAGCCTTTCTCTAACCTGACTATCGTTGTAACAGAGCGTGGGGAGTAAGTTAATGGGACAAAAAGTTAATCCTACAGGTCTTCGTTTAGGTGTTAACCGCACTTGGGACTCTCGTTGGTACGCAGATGATAAGTTTACTGATTACCTCCACGAAGATTTGAAAATCAAAGAATTTTTGAAAGACAAATTGGCTCAGGCCGGTGTCAGCCGAATCGTTATTGAACGTCCGGCTAAAAAGGCCAGAGTTACCATTCATTCTGCCAGACCGGGGGTTGTTATCGGCAAAAAAGGTCAGGACATTGAGAATTTGAGAAAAGAAATTCAGAAAATGACTGATTCCGAAGTACAACTGAACATTCTGGAAGTCAGAAAACCTGAGCTGGATGCCAAATTGGTCGCAGACTCTGTTGCGCAGCAGCTGGAACGCCGTGTGGCTTTCCGTCGTGCTATGAAGAGAGTTATGCAGTCCGCTCTTCGTTTGGGTGCAGAAGGAATCAAAGTTAGCTGTTCAGGTCGTCTGGGCGGTGCTGAAATCGCTAGAACCGAGTATTATCGCGAAGGCCGCGTTCCTTTGCATACACTCCGTGCTGACATTGATTATGCAACCTCTACGGCTCACACAACTTATGGTGCTTGCGGCGTTAAAGTTTGGATTTATAAAGGCGAAATCATGTCTCACGATCCAATGGCTCAAGACAAAAAGTTGGCTGAACAAAAATAATCAAGAGGTTTTAGAATAATGTTAAGTCCTAAAAGATTAAAGTTCCGCAAACAGCATAAAGGCCGTATTCACGGTTTGGCCAAAGGCGGATCTGAATTAAGTTTCGGTTCATATGGATTGAAGGCTTTGTCTCCGGAACGTATTACTGCCCGTCAGATTGAGGCGGCAAGACGTGCGATTACCAGAGAAATGAAAAGAGCCGGAAGATTATGGATTAGAATATTCCCGGATGTTCCGGTATCTGACAAACCTGCCGAAGTTCGTATGGGTAAAGGTAAAGGTTCTGTCGAATATTGGTGCGCCAGAGTTAAACCCGGCCGTATCATTTTCGAAGCCGGAGAAATTGACGAAGCAACAGCACGCAACGCTTTTGCTCTCGGCGCTGCAAAGCTTGGCATCAAAACCAAATTTGTTAAGCGTTTGAACTCTGATATGGGAGAAGAATAATATGGTTAAAACAAAAGATCTTCGCGCTATGTCACTGGATGAGCTGGAAGCTAAGTTAATTGAAGCAAAAAAAGAACAATTTAACTTAAGAATCCAACAATCTACTGGACAATTACAAAATACTGCGGTAATAAGAAATGTCCGTCGTGAAATAGCAAAAATCAACACGCTCATTGCTGAGCGCAAGAAGAATAGTTAGGGAGTAAAAAGATATGCCTAAAAGAATTCTTCAAGGTGTTGTTGTTAGTGATAAGCAGGATAAGACAGTCGTCGTCAGCGTTGAACGTCAGATTATGCATCCTGTTTACAGAAAATTCGTTAAGAGAAGCAAGAAATTTGCGGCTCATGATGAAAATAACCAGTTCAAAGTAGGGGATAAGGTTTCCATTGTGGAGTCCAAGCCTTATTCCAAGACAAAAACTTGGACTGTTATCGTTGATAACGCCTAAGAGAAAAGGAAGTAAGAAATGATTCAGATGCAAACCAACCTGGATGTTGCAGACAATTCAGGCGCACGTCAGGTGCAGTGCATTAAAGTTCTTGGCGGGTCCAAGAGAATGCATGCAACGGTCGGTGATGTCATAGTCGTTTCAATCAAAGACGCTATGCCTAAGGGACGTGTTAAAAAAGGCGACGTCCACAAAGCTGTAATCGTTCGCACAGCCAGCGATATCAGACGTAAAGACGGATCAGTCATCCGTTTTGACTCTAACGCTGCAGTTCTTATCAACAAAGACGGTGAACCTATCGGTACACGTATCTTTGGGCCTGTTACAAGAGAACTGCGTGCGAAGAAATTTATGAAAATAATTTCATTAGCACCGGAGGTTTTATAATGAGCCTTAAACTTAAAATTAAAAAAGGTGACCAGGTTATCGTTTTGTCAGGTGATGACAAAGGCAAAACCGGGGAAGTTGTAAAAGCTATGCCTAAAGAGGGTAAAGTGGTTGTTCAGGGTGTCAATCTGGTTAAAAGACACACTAAACCCAGCCAAACTACTCCTGGCGGCATTGTTACAAAAGAAGCACCTATCAGCGTTTCTAATGTAGCAATCGTTGATCCGAAGAGCAACAAAGCTTCTAAGATTGGCTACAAAGAAGTTGACGGAAAGAAAGTGCGCGTTGCACGCAAATCCGGTGAAGTAATCGATAAATAAGGGAAAATCTAATGACAAATTTTGAAAAACTTTATAACGAAGTCATTAAGAAATCTCTGGTGGAAAAGTTCGGTTACAAGAACCCGCACGAGATTCCGAAGCTGACTAAAATTGTCTTGAACATGGGTGTCGGTGACGCCGTTACAGACAAGAAAAAACTTAATAATGCCGTTGACGAAATGGCTTTGATTGCCGGTCAAAAACCGATTATTACCAAAGCCCGCAAGTCAATTGCTACTTTTAAGCTGAGAGAAGAAATGCCGATCGGCTGCAAGGTTACTCTCCGTTCTGACAGAATGTATGAGTTCTTGGAAAGATTGATTAATATGGCATTGCCGCGTATCAGAGACTTTCACGGTATTTCCGGAAAGAACTTTGACGGCAGAGGTAATTTTGCTTTTGGTATCAAAGAGCAGATTATCTTCCCTGAAATCAACTATGAAAAGGTTGAGAATGTCAGAGGTATGGATATCGTTATCTGTACAACTGCCAAGACTGATGAAGAAGCTAAGTTTCTTCTGACTTCTTTCAACCTTCCTTACAAGAAATAAGCGGAGATTTAACAAATGGCAAAAACAAGTTCAATTTACAGAAACTTGAAAAGAGTTAAGATGGCTGAGAAGTATGCTAATCGCCGTCTTAAATTAAAGAACATTGCTGATGACAAAAATGCATCTCCGGAAGAGAGATTTAATGCTACTTTGAAATTGGCCGAATTACCTCGTAACTCAGCGCGTGTCAGAATTAGAAACCGCTGCAAGATTACAGGTCGTTCACGTGGTGTTTACCGGAAGTTTGGCCTTTGCCGTAACGAATTGAGAGAAATGGCAAGCTTTGGCGAAATCCCCGGTTTAGTTAAATCAAGCTGGTAGTAGGGAGGTTTATAAGACTATGTCTATGTCTGATCCTTTGGGCGATATGCTCACACGCATTAGAAACGCACAAAGAGCGAAGAAGAACGAGGTCGTATCACCTGCTTCTCGCTTGCGTGAAAGTGTATTGGAAGTTTTGAAGAAAGAAGGCTACATTGCTGGTTATGAAAAAGTTAATGTTAAAGCCGGTATTGATGAACTTCACATTAAATTAAAGTATCATGAAGGTACTTCTGTTATAACTGAAATTTACCGCGTTTCGACTCCGGGCAGAAGAGTTTACTCTTCCGTTAAAGATTTGCCGAGAGTATACAACGGCTTGGGTATTTCTATTATCTCTACCCCGCAAGGTGTTATGAGTGATAATGAAGCCCGCAAAGCCAATGTCGGCGGTGAAGTTCTTTGTCAGGTATTTTAAGGGAGAAAATGGATGTCTAGAATTGGTAAATATCCTGTTGTTGTCCCTAGCGATGTTACCGTGGCTATTGAGAACGATATTGTTAAAGCTAAAGGTAAGTTGGGCGAATTGAGCGTCAAGTTTGACACAACTCATGTTGCCGTTAAACTTGAAGACGGCAAGGTTGTCGTTTCTCCTTTGTCTCAGTCTAAGACTGCCAGATCTTTGTGGGGAACAACCAGAGCCGAAATCAACACAATCGTTAAAGGTGTTCACGAAGGTTTTAAGAAAAACCTTGAACTGGTCGGCGTTGGTTACAAGGCCCGTGTTGCCGGACACGAATTGGTTTTATCTTTGGGCTTTTCACATGATGTAAACTTTAACATTCCGCAGGGAATTACGATTACCTGCGCCAGTCCGACTCAGCTTACCATTTCCGGTGCTGATAAACAACTGGTTGGCCAGATTGCGCAGAATATTCGCAAATACAGAAAGCCGGAACCTTATAAAGGAAAAGGCATTAAATTTGAAGGCGAATATATCCGTCGTAAAGAAGGTAAGAAGAAATAAGGATAAGTAAATGAATACGCCAAGAGAGTTATTTGAAAAAAGAAAAGCTCGCGTTAGAACTGCTTTGAAAAACGCTGCCAACGGAAAGCCGAGATTGTCTGTTTTCCGCAGCGGTAAGCATATCTATGCGCAGATTATTGACGATATTAAGGGTGCAACAGTTGTTTCTGCTTCTACCTTGGATAAAGAAATCAGAGAAAGCATCAAGAAGTCGTCTACGGTTGAAGCTGCCGGCTTTATCGGTAAGACCATTGCCGAACGCGCAGTTAAGAATGGTGTTAGTGAAGTTGTTTTCGACAGAGGCGGCTACATCTATCACGGTCGTGTTAAAGCATTGGCTGACGCTGCACGCGCTGCTGGTTTGAAATTCTAGGAGATTAAGAAATGGCACAAGCTGTAGATCGTCGTAAAGCTGAAAAGAAAGAAGAATTGGTCGAGAGACTGGTTCATATCAACCGCGTTGCTAAAACCGTTAAGGGCGGTCGCAATATGTCTTTTGCGGCAGTGGTTGTCGTCGGTGACCAGAAAGGCCGTGTCGGCTTTGGTTCCGGCAAGGCTACCGAAGTTCCTGACGCGATTACAAAAGCGACTAACGAAGCAAAAAAGAACATGGTTCGCATTCCTCTGCGTGAGGGCAGAACACTTCATCATGATGTTAAAGGCATCTTTGGCGCAGGCAAAGTTATTTTGAGAACTGCTCCTGCCGGTACTGGTGTTATTGCCGGCGGTCCGATGCGCGCAATTTTTGAAGTGCTCGGCGTTCAGGATGTTGTTGCTAAATCATTGGGTTCTAATAATCCTTATAACATGATTAAGGCAACCTTCAATGCTTTGCAGTCTATCAATTCACCGAGAATGGTTGCTGCAAAACGCGGTAAAAAAGTTGGTGACATTGTTAGCCGCCGCGAAAACTCTTCAAATGTAAAAATGGAAAAAGAGGAGGCTTAATCGATGGCTAATAAAACAATTAAAGTTACTCAGATTAAGAGCACTATCGGTCATCCCGAAACACAGAAGGCTACGCTTATCGGTTTGGGTTTAACCAAAATCGGCAAAAGCAAGGTGTTGGAAGACACGCCGGCTGTTCGCGGCATGATTAAGAAAGTCAGCCACTTAGTTAAAGTTGAAGAATAGTTGAATAATTATACGGTGCGGCGCTGCTTTTGTGTAAACATTTGAGCAAAATGCCGAAAGCACATTCGCCGTACCGTTTATATTCAATATTTTGATATTTAACCTGAGTTTAATAACTAAAGAAAATTAGGTGAAGAAAATGAAACTTAATGAAATTAAAGACAACGAAGGCGCCAGAAAGTCCCGCAAGCGCGTTGCCCGCGGTATCGGCAGCGGTTCCGGTAAGACAGCCGGAAAAGGTCAGAAAGGTCAGAAGGCTCGTTCCGGTGTTGCCGTCAATGGTTTTGAAGGCGGTCAGATGCCTATTTACCGCAGACTTCCGAAACGCGGTTTCAACAATCCTTTTGCCAAGACGTTTGCTGTTGTTAATCTTGATACAATTCAGAAAGCTATTGATGCCGGTAAATTGTCTGCCAATGAAATCAATGCCGAAGCTTTGTTGAATTCCAATATTATCAGCAAGGAACTGGATGGCATCCGCCTGTTGGCACGCGGCGCTATCACTGCCAGCATCAACATTACGGTTAACTCTGCTTCCAAAGCTGCTGTTGCCGCTGTTGAAAAAGCCGGTGGCAAAGTTACGATTGCGTAAGTCTTTTTGAGACGATTAAAAAAAACCTCCTCTGATTTGAGGAGGTTTTTTTCTTTTGTTGGATGAAAGATGTTTAAATCTTTAAACTGATTTTTTTATAGGAGAGATAATCTTTGCGTTTTGTTCGGCAGTTGTTGTGTAAGTTTTCTGGGCAAAAAACGGGATAGTTTGATAAAATTGTTGAATTAAATTTTTTTTAGTGTATTAATAACTTAGCTTAAAGGGTGTTTTTGCCCGCAATTGTTTATTTTAAATATGAAATAGGGTTGTAAAAATGGTATCATTGGCCGAAAGAATGGCATCAAATATGGATTTTGCTGCATTTAGCAAAGCAGATGAATTAAAGAAAAGACTTTGGTTTACGGTTTTTGCTTTAATCGTTTTTCGTTTAGGCACATTTATTCCGTTGCCGGGAATTGATCCGAATGTTTTGTCTGACATTTTTGCCAGAAATTCCGGCGGTATTCTCGGTATGTTTAATATGTTTGCCGGTGGTGCGTTGGAACGTATGACTATTTTTGCACTGAATATTATGCCGTATATTTCCGCGTCAATTATTATTCAGCTTGGACAATCGGTTATTCCGTCTTTGGCTGCGTTGAAGAAAGAAGGCGAAGCCGGACACCGGAAGATTACGCAGATGACCCGTTATCTGACGGTTTTGATTACGATTGTTCAGGGGTATGGTATTGCCGTCGGTTTGCAGAGTATGACGGGAAGCGCCGGAATTTCTGCTGTTGTTAATCCAGGATTTGTTTTCATTTTTACAACGGTTGTTTCTTTGGTTGGCGGAACGATGTTTATCGTCTGGCTGGGTGAACAGATTACTTCCCGCGGCGTCGGCAACGGCTCTTCGCTGATTATTACAGTCGGTATTATTGCCAATATTCCGTCAGCATTAGCACAGACTTTTGAGTTGGGGCGCGTTGGTTCCATGTCTTTGGGCGTTATTGCTTTGCTGATGATTATGGTTTTGCTGCTGATTTATGTTATCGTTTTGGTGGAACGTGCTCAGCGCAAGATTACCATCCAGTATCCGAAGCGTCAGGTCGGTATGAGAATGACAGCCGCAGAAAGTTCGCATTTGCCGTTGAAAATTAACCCGACGGGTGTTATTCCGCCGATTTTCGCCAGCTCTTTGCTGTTGCTGCCGATTACGATTGCCAATTTGTCAGCGGAAAACGGTCCGGCTTGGGTTCAGACTTTGAGCCAGCTGCTGGGACACGGACAGCCTCTGTATCTGGGGTTGTATGCTTTCCTCATCGCTTTCTTTGCCTTTTTCTATACTGCGGTTGTTTTCAATCCTGAAGACACGGCCGATAACCTGAAAAAACACGGCGGTTTCATTGCCGGTATCCGTCCTGGGAAAAATACGGCGGAATATTTGGATTATGTTATTACCAGACTGACCGTTCTCGGCGCTTTTTATTTGGTTGCCTTGTGTATTTTGCCTGAAATTTTGATTTCAAAATTGTCGGTTCCGTTTGTTTTGGGCGGTACGACACTGCTTATCGTTGTTCAGGTTACCATGGATTTTGTCGGTCAGCTGCAGTCCCATCTGATAGCCTACCAGTATGAAGGGCTGATTAAAAAGGCCGCTTTGGCAAACAAAGGAAAGAGAAGATAATGGATAAAAACGGAATTGGCCGGCATATTATCTTTACCGGCGTGCCGGGCTGCGGTAAGGGAACTCAGGCGCGAATCCTGAAAGACAAGCTGTCTATTCCTCATTTTTCTACGGGGGAAATGCTGCGGGCTGAAGCTGCTAAGGCGACACCTTTGGGGCTTGAAATTAAGGCCCTTTTAGACAGGGGCGAATTTGCGACTGATGAAATGATTATTAAAATGGTTGCCGGGCGAATCGACCAGGATGACTGCAAAAACGGATTCATTTTGGACGGTTTTCCGAGAACATTGCCGCAGGCGGAAGCTTTAGAAGGTATGTTGGCTGAGCGCGGAATTAATTTGGATGCCGTGATTGAAATTCAGGTGCCGGATGAAATTATTATGGAGAGAATTTTAGGGCGTTATGCCTGTATGAAATGCGGCGCCGGTTATCATGACAAGTTCCAAAAGCCTAAGATTTACGGCGTTTGCGATGTTTGCGGCGGAACGAATTTTTACCGCCGGGTTGATGATAACCGTACGACGGTTCAAAACCGTTTGGTCAATTATCGCGCTCTGACCTATCCGACGATTCCGTTCTTTGAGAAAAAAGGATTGTTACGCTGTGTAGACGGTACCGGGACGATAGAGGCTGTAAGCAAGAAAATTGACAGTGTTTTGGGAATTGCCTAGTCACGATTTCCAACCAAAAGAGAATCGGCGGGTGAAAATCGTCTTTTGAGAATCCGGTGTTGTCGCTTTGTTTGTTTTGGTTTGCCATTTATGATGAGCTGGCGGCGGCGAATTTGACCCGAAAAATATTTTTTCTTAAAAAAAATGGTGTTTTTTAAGAAAAATTAACGAATGGAGGTTGACACATTTAAATTATAGCCTATAATCCGGCTTAATTTTGAAAAGTGGTGATCAACTTTTTAAATGTAATAATTAATTATAAAGAATGGAGAGTTAATTTGGCTCGTATAGCTGGTGTAAATATTCCATCTGCCAAGAAAATTGAAGTCGCTCTGACTTATATCTATGGTATTGGAAGAAAAACTGCTCAAGATATTTGCGCAAAATCGGGAATCTCCCCTGAACTTCGTGTTCATCAAATGTCTGATGAAGATGTTGCCAAAATCCGTGAAGTTATTGACCACGGATATTTGGTTGAAGGTGAATTACGCCGTGAAGTTGGTGTCAACATTAAAAGATTGATG
>ENA-UESE01001446-UESE01001446.1-human-gut-metagenome-genome-assembly--contig:-NODE-1446-length-18078-cov-2.682407_pt1 | contig 18078 bp, 20 predicted proteins | sample MGYA00242995_ERZ507996 | MGnify/ENA primary metagenome ERZ507996 (study PRJEB26167, sample SAMN06115489) | human gut metagenome | host: Homo sapiens | place: China:Sichuan | collected 2015-04-15... | reverse complement strand
CATGTTATAGTACCACTTCACTCCTATAGAAGTCAATAGAAATGTCGAACTTTGTTAAAGTGGCACGATTGCAGTAATTGTGCTATTTTATCTGACAATTTGCACAAACTCGTTTTTTACAGGATTTCCAATGCCTCGCGCACATTCTCAACCCCTTTTAGTAACATTCCATCCGGCTTTTGTATATTTTTCATACACACTTTAGGCAGGATACATTGCTTAAATCCCAGTTTGTGCGCTTCTGCTATTCTTTGTTCTACCATATTTACAGATCTCACTTCGCCACTCAAGCCTACTTCGCCAAAACAGATCATATCTTCTGCGATCGGACGATTGCGAAAACTTGATATGATCGCCAGAACCAGTCCAAGATCCGTTGCCGGTTCACTGACCTTCATGCCTCCTGCAATATTGATATAAGCATCCTGGTCTGCCAGTCTGACTCCCACGTTTTTTTCCAATACTGCCATCAAAAGGTTGACGCGGTTGTAATCCACGCCCGCCGCCGTTCGTCTTGGCATACCAAACGCACTGTGGCATACCAGCGCCTGTATCTCCACCAGCAAAGGTCTTGTACCTTCCATGGTACATACAACGATCGAACCACTGGCATTCTTGGGTTTGCCATCCAACATATATTCTGACGGATTGGGAACTTCCCGCAATCCTGACTGGCACATTTCAAAGACACCGATCTCGTTTGTTGACCCGAATCTGTTTTTGGCCGCACGCAGGATGCGATATGCCGTGCTCTGGTCGCCCTCAAAGTACAGAACGCAGTCGACCATGTGCTCGAGCACCTTCGGTCCGGCCAGCACTCCTTCCTTATTAATATGTCCAACGAGGATTACGGGCACTCCGGTCTCTTTTGAGTATCGGAGCAGGCGGGCGGCGCACTCTCGCACCTGGCTGATGCTGCCGGGCGTGGATGCCGTTTCCGCGTCGTACATGGTCTGAATGGAGTCAACGATCAGAACTGTCGGCTGCAGATCATCGATCGTGGCCAAAACCGTGTTCAAGTCGGTCTCAGCCAGCACATAGATGCTGCCATGGTCGACGCCAAGGCGCTGTGCGCGCATTTTCAGCTGACGCTGGCTCTCCTCACCGGAGACATAGAGGATCGTCTCGCGCTCGCTGATACGGCCGCAGAGCTGCAGCAGCAGCGTGGATTTGCCAATGCCGGGCGCGCCGCCGACCAGAACCAGTGACCCGCGCACAGCACCGCCGCCGAGCACGCGGTCAAATTCACCGATGCCTGTAGAAAACCGCAGTTCCTCCTCGGCATCCAGTTCCGAGATCAACTTGGGCTGCGCGATGCGCTTGGCGCGCGTGCCGAGCGCGGTCTTTGGTTCTTTCGGTGCTTCCACAAGCGTGTTCCACGCGCCGCACGCCGGGCACTGCCCCATCCATTTTGCCGTCTCGTTGCCGCATTCCGAGCAATAAAAGACGGTTTTCGCACTTGATTTTGCTTTCATGTGATCATTCCTGTTTGCGGCAGAGACTGCCGGTATTGTAAGTAAGACGCGATGATAACGGTCGCAAGCTTCGCCTGATAATCAGCGTCCTTGAGCTTTGCACATTCCGAAGCGTTGGACAGAAAGCCGCACTCGACCAAGACAGCCGGGCACTGCACTGCGTGCATGAGATAAATTTTCTCCGAGATCGGCGCCGCAACGCGCCGGTTTTGCGGGTCAAGATATGTGACCAGATTGTCATGCATTTGTATCCCGAGCGTGTCGCTTCCGGTGCTCGCCGCGTACAGCACCTGCGCGCCGGATGGCTTTCTGTCCGGATAGCAGTTCTGGTGGATGCTGATAAGCACTGCGTTGTCCATCTCACGCACCAACTCGGCGCGTTGATGCTGGTCGGCTTTTTTTCGCTGCGCGATCGTGACCGCGTCGTCCGGGTATGCGATCTGTGCACTCTCGCGCGTCATAACGACCTTGACGCCCATGAGCTCTGCGATGGCGCGTGCACGCAGCGCGATCTCCAGATTGATGTCCGCCTCTACCGTCCCGTCCGGTGCCACTGCCCCACCGTCTTCCCCGCCGTGACCGGCGTCAAGGATCAGAACCTGTGTTTGCTCGTGCCAGTTTGCGGCTGCTTCTGCCTGTCGGAGCTGCCAGTCAGCTGCAAACCAGCCGCCAAACACCACAATTGCGGCCAGCAGTATGACCAGTAGCCGATGATACAGCAATCTCGTCACGGCGCTCCCCCCTCCTGACAGAATATGCAGCGAGGACGGGCGCTTATGACACGCTCTCAGAATACCATTTTGCGACCTTTGCGTCAACCGCGCATAAGGAAAGAGACGCGCGGTGACCCGTGCGTCTCAAAAATCGGTTTTACTGAAGCTGGTTCAAAAATGCCTCCAGACGGTCCATACCGGTCATGATGTTCTCGGTCGAGATCGCATAGCTCAGGCGCATGAAGTTCGGCGCGCCGAAGCCGCTGCCCGGCACGACCGCGACCAGGGACTTCTCCAGCAGCAGCTTTGCAAAATCGTCGCCGTTGTGGATGGTCTGGCCGTCGATCTGCTTTCCGATGGTCTTCTCGAGATTCACCATGACATAGAACGCGCCGCTCGGCTTCAGACAGCTGACACCGGGCATGGCATTGATGCGGCTGACGATCAGATCGCGGCGCTGCTCGAACACCTGCCGCATCTGCTCCACCTCATCCTGCGGGCCGGTGAGCGCCTCAATAGCCGCGCACTGACACATCGTGCCCGGTGCGCCGGTCGAGTGACTGAGATAATTGGCCATAGCCTTTGCAATCGGCGCTGCACACAATGCATAGCCGATGCGCCAGCCGGTCATGGCATAGGTCTTGGAGACGCCGTTGATGAGGATGGTGTGCTCCTTGATCTCCTTGCCAAGCGCCGGAACGCTTGTGAATGCTTATCGTAAATCTCGTCCGAGATGATGTACAGATCGTGCTTGACGCAGACGTCCGCGACTGCCTTGAGCGCTTCCTTCGAATAGACAGCACCGGTCGGATTCGAGGGGTTATTGAGGATGATGGCCTTGGTCTTGTCCGTGATGGCCGCCTCGAGCTGCTCCGGCGCGAGCTGGAAACCCTGCTCCTCGCTGACGTCAACAACGACCGGTACGCCGCCAAACAGACGCACCATTTCATAGTAGCTGACCCAGTACGGGGACGGCACGATCACCTCATCGCCCGGGTCAACCAGCGCAGCCAGCGCGATATAGACCATGTGCTTTGCACCGCTGGCGACGACCGCCTGCGTCGGCTCATACTCCAGACCGTAATCCGCCTTCACGCGGTCGCAAATCGCTTGACGCAGCTCGATCATACCGGCTGCGGGCGTATATCTCGTTTTTCCGTCGCAGATCGCGCGCACACCCGCATAGCTGATGCGGTCGGGTGTGGCAAAATCGGGCTCGCCGGCGCCAAAGCCGATAACGTCCTTCCCTTCTGCTTTCATCTTCTTCGCCAGCGCGCTGACGGCCAGCGTTGCGGACGGGCTCACTCCGGCGGCAATTTTGGACAGTGGCTTCATAGACATCCCTCGTTTTCATAAATTCATGTCCGTAGTTTACCACAACATTGTGAAGAAAACAACGCAAATCTTACACAAAACACCAGCGCGAATCTACGTCATTTTTGCCGGTTTGAGAAAAAATCTACTGCACCGTCTGCCGATATACACAAAGACGCAGCGCCTCCATGTCGTAGGCGCTGCGGCGCAGCGTAATGCAGCAGACAACGATGATGATCTGTGGTTGTGTGCTGGCGGTTGTACGCATCATAGTGACCACTTATCCATTTCCCAGCGGGCGGTGCCGATGCACCGCCCGCTTGATGAATTTCCTATTTACAGGGTGGAACTTTGCGCTTTTTTGTCACTCGATAAGGAATCTTAACACCGCATCGACCATGATAAAAATTTTCTGCAGTATAGTCGCCCAGATATCCGTCTTTCACCGGAAACACGTAACGAGAATGCTCGTGAATCCAGGTCCCTGCAACCGCCGCCTCCCGATACCAATTATCTATAACCTGATCCGGCAGGTAGCGGAACGTCTCTCGAGTCATATAGAAAACCTGATCTGCCTTCGGCGTGAGAAAATAGCATTCGTATATCTGAATTCTTCCATTTACGTCATACCGGCAAATGTTTACTGCACTTGCATTGTTAGCATTATCTATCTCCACACCCAACGTCACTCCTGTATCGTACAAGATATACTCCTTTGAGCAGTGCATGTGCTCAACAACAATAAGGCGATCTGCCGCATCAAAGCCGTATATGTGTGATAGTCTTTCCTCCGGCGGCCGCTTCTTGCAAAGGCGGCCACGTTTCGTGTTGCCGAGCCAGAGATCTTCCGTCAAGCTTGGACAATAGTAGCCACGATGCATCGTACCGCCTGCACAATACTGCTGATAAACGACCTGAGATTTCTGTTTTTGCAATTCAGCTGCCACGTCGATCTCTTTTGCCAGCAGCATCCGCATATAATCATAAGGAAAATCCATACTTTGCCTCCTTCCTTAAAATTTAGGGGGTAATTCCATCCAATACAATGAGGTCGAGCCGTCGTTATAGATCATGGCGAACGGCTGGTTGCCATCGTCATAGACAAGCTCGAGGGACTTCCATGACCACAGTTTACCATTGCATCAGCACAGATTCAAGAATCATCATGATTCTTGATTTCAAGACACAAATCCTGAAATCAAGAACAGGAACAACATAAACAGGCATCCGGCGCTTTGCCGGATGCCTGTTATAACGATTTGCTATTCTCAAAAAAAGCGTCTGCAAGCCGGTTCCCGGACGCCAGGCAGAGCTCTTGTCACAAAATAATACAGATCAGTGTTCCGCTGCCCTCATTGACCACACGCTGCAAAGTTTCCTGGAGCTTTCCGACCGCTTTCGTCGGCAGGCAGCTGAGCTTTTCCTCCACGCCCTCCTGTGCGATCGTGTAGATCGGCTTGCCGAAAATATTGGACTGCCAAAGCTGTTCAACATCGCCGTCAAACCCTTGCAGCAGGAAGCCGAGGATCTCGCTCGAGGCGTTTTCCCCGCCAATCTCCGGCGAGATCTCCGTCTCGATATTCGTCTGGAACATATGGATGGCCTTTGCGCTGGCTTTGAGCCGGACGCCGTATCGGCCGCCCTTGCGCACGATCTCCGGCTCTGCGAGCTGCAGGTCACTGGGTGCAGGTGCAACGACACCGTAGCCCTTAGTGCGCACGTCGTTGAGTGCGCTGCGGATATGCTGATAGTCAGCCTGAATGCGCCCCATGTCCGCGAGGAAGGAGATAAGCTCTCCGTCGCTGTGCAGCGCAACGCCCGCCTGCTCACTGATCACATCATAGTAGAGCGCGCGCGGAAACGCGAGCACGTAGCAGACCGAACCGGTGTCCACGCCGATGCGCTCCACATCCGCCGACTCCAGCAGCGGGTCTTCCGAGAGCGCTTGCGCCGTGCGGCGCGCCTGACGCAGGCAGCGCAGCGACGGCATCTGCTCACGCAGCCGCGCATAAAGCTGCTGCTTGACCGCATTGTCCGGCGGCAGGACATCCATCCACTCCGGCATACGAAAACAGGCTTCCGCGACAGGGAATTCATACAGGATCGTGCGCAGGATCTCCAGAACGTCCTGCTCTGTCAGCGTCTGACAGTTGACCGGTAGACAGGCGGCGTCATACTGCACGCTCAGGTCGGCAGCCAGCGATTGCGCACGTTCTCCCGCAGGATCTGCCGTGTTGAGCAGGACAAGAAACGGTTTTCCGATATCACGAAGTTCTGCGACAACACGCGCCTCCGCCGGTGCATAATCCTCCCGCGCAAGCTCGGTCACGCTGCCATCGGTCGTGACAACGATGCCGATCGTCGAGTGGTCGCGGATCACCTTCCGTGTCCCCTCCTCCGCCGCAACGCGCATGGGGACTTCGTGATCGTACCACGGGGTCGTGACGAGGCGCTCTTCCCCATCTTCATACTGACCGTTGACTCCGGGGATCATGTAGCCGACGCTGTCGATCAGGCGCACAGAGGCGTGCACGGAGGCATCCAGCTCGATGGCAACGGCATCCTCCGGGACAAACTTCGGCTCCGCAGTCATGATCGTCCGCCCAGAGCCGCTCTGCGGCAGCTCATCGCGTGCGCGCTCGCGCACATAATCATCGGTGATGTTCGGCAGCACAAGTGTCTCCATGAACCGTTTGATAAAGGTCGACTTCCCGGTGCGTACCGGGCCGACAACGCCGATGTAAATATTCCCGCCGGTGCGGGCGGCAATGTCTGCGTAAATTGAAGAAGTGTCCATTCTGTCGTCCTCTCCTCATCAGTCTTACAAAACTGTATGAGCCCGTGGACGAGAATATGCCGCCGGAGCAGTGCCGGCGGCATGGATTACGGACAATATGTCTGCGCGGTCTGCGCATGTACGCGGCTGACAGCGAAAGTAAGCACCGGAAACCGCGCCCTCAGCTTTTCATAGAGGACCGGGATGATCACGTTTTCGGTGCAGAAATGGTCGGCGTCGATCAGATTGACGCCGAGCTCCTTCGCCGCGAGAAACCGGTCGTACTTCACGTCCGCCGTTACGAACGTGTCGCAGCCCTTTTGCGCCGCAAGGTCCAGCATGCTGCCGCCGGAGCCGCCGCAGACCGCAAGCTTTTGCACCGGGCGTCCGCCGTCGACATAGCGCAGACCATTGGCGTGCAACCGATCAGCGACATAGGGCAGAAAATCCGACAGCGCCATAGATTCCGGCAGCCGGCCGACACGGCCGCAGGTCAGCATACCACCGTCAGCGTCTGTGCCGGATGGCTCGAGACCGCCTGTGACCTCTGCACCCAGCGCCACCATGAGCGCGTCGTTGACGCCGCCGTCAGCAATATCCAGATTCGTATGCATACAGACGGCTGCGATGCCGTTGCGCGCGAGCGCAAGCACCTTGCGGCCGGTGAGATCGTCCGCCGTCGCGCGGCGCAGTGGTGTGAAGATGAGCGGGTGGTGCGATACAATGAGCTGCGCGTGCAACTCAGCCGCCTCCGCAATCACTTCATCCGTAATGTCCAACGCCAGCAGCACGCGCTCGACCGTGGCGCTGCCGTCACCGACCAGAAAACCGGCGTTATCAAAGTCCATCTGATACCGCACCGGTGCAAGATCGTTTAAAAAAGCATAAATGTCGTTTACGGTTGCCATGACTGTACCTCCTTCAAGCAGGTCTTCAGCTCGCTCAGACGCGCATCGATCGCCGCAAGCGCCGCTTCCGACGTCTGCTTTGCGTGCGCCATACCGGCGCGTGCGCGCGTCTGCCGCCGGATCTCGTCGGTCAGGTATTCGGGCAGCAGCGGATCTACGCGCCGGAGTAAAAGCTGCTCCACCGTACACGGCTGCTCGCTCGACCGACCAAGCACACGCAGCGCAAGATAGCGCTTGCCACTGTCACGGCAAAGCGCGGCATCCTCGATCGTGAAGCCGCTGCGCCATAGCCAGTCGGTAAGCTCCGTGACCTTGCTCTGCGGCTGCAGAACAAGTCGATATCCCTTCTGCAGCCACGGCGCTGCCGCCATGATCGAGCAGATCGTCTCCCCGCCCATGCCGGCGACGGTGATGATATCCGCATCCTGGGCGTCCGGAAACTGCAGGCCATCAGCCAGTACGAAACGAAAACGCTCGGTCAGGTCATAATCATCAGCGGACTGGCGCGCATTTGCGAGCGGTCCTGCGTGAATGTCCGCCGCAATCGCTGTTTCGGCAATGCCATTTTGCAGCAGCCAGACCGGCAAATATCCGTGATCCGTGCCGATATCCGCAGCACAGGTGCACGGCGGCACAAAGTCCGCGACCATCTGAAGCCGCGGTGACAGGCGAATGTGGTCCATAAAGCTTCTCCATAGAAACACCAAAAGCCGGCGTGATGCCGGCTTTTGGTCCTTGTCTGTATCCTTACAGGCTCTCCAGATAGGTGCGCAGCTGCTCGAGGAAGGCGTCGGGATCGACGTCATGCGCGAGGCAGGCCTGCTCAAGCGTCTCGCCGCTGGCCATAGCGCAGCCGAGGCAGTGCATGCCGATGTTCTGGAACACGGGCATCGCTTCCGGAGCATTGGTCAGGATCTCCGAAATCATCGTATCTCTGGAAATTTCAAACATAATTCTTTACCTCCGGTAAATTGCTTGTGAGAAAATGATTGGGTCGCACAAAGCGCCCCAATCATTTTAACCAGTTTATCTGCTGATTAGTGCTGCTCTCTCATCTTCGCGAAGCACTCGCTGCAGTAGACAGGACGGTCAGACTTCGGCTCAAACGGAACTCTGGCCTCGCCGCCGCAGGCAGCGCAGGTAGCCGTGAAGAACTCGCGGGGACCGCGGGCAGCGTTCTTGCGAGCGTCACGGCAGGCCTTGCAGCGCTGGGGCTCGTTCTGGAAGCCCTTTTCCGCATAGAATTCCTGCTCACCGGCGGTGAAAACGAACTCTGCGCCGCACTCTTTGCACTTCAACGTTTTGTCTTCGAACATGATAAATCCTCTCTTTTGAAAAACTTGCCTATCGGCTATATTGCGCTCAGCTCTTGCTGAAGTCGCTGAAATTGGGGAGCCGCGCCAGTTTGCGGCGGATCCGCTGTACGGCATTGTCGATGGATTTTTCGGGCTTGTTCGTCTCGGCCGCCATCTCTGCATACGACAGGCCGGACAAATACAGCCGAAGCACCCGCGCCTCAAACGCTGACAAGTACCGGGTAAATGCGGACAATAGCTCTTGTTCACTCTCTCTGGCCAGAACCTGCTCCTCAGTAACACGACAATTTGCTCCCGGATAGGTGGACGCCTGGGTCTGTGATTCTTCTGAGAGGATGCTGTCTAGGGAAATGCCGCTGTTGAGCGGAGAATGCTTCTGCCTTGAAGCGGACTTGATGGCACTGTAGATGCGGTTGCTGATACAAACCTCCGCATATGCTTTGAACGGGACGTTGGACGCCGGGTCATACTGCCGGATCGCCGAGAGCAGACCGAGCATTCCCTCCTGAATAAGATCCTCGCTGTCGCCGCCTGCTAGAAAAAGCGGACGCGCACAGATACGCACCAGACGGCTGTAGCGCTCGGCAAGCGCTTCTTCCGCGGCAGCATCTCCGGCAGCTACCAGGGACAGCAGCTCTGCATCTGACAGTTGGGAAATATCCATCATCTTTCAAGCTCCAATACCACAAAACAAATTATAACTAAAATCCCTGAAAAGTCAATAGACTTTTGTACAAAATGCACGTTTGCGGCAACATTCTGCGTTTTTTCAGAGCTCTATTTCCTGCTGGCCGATATATTCCAGTCCAAGATGCTCATAGGCACGGCGCGTGACGCAGCGCCCGCGCGGTGTGCGCGTCAAAAAGCCCTGCTGCAGCAGATACGGCTCATACACGTCCTCGAGCGTGACGGCTTCCTCACCGATCGTCGCAGCGAGCGTCTCAAGTCCGACCGGTCCGCCGTGATAAAACTCGATGATGCTGCGCAGCATCCGCCGGTCGGTCGCGTCGAGGCCCATGGCGTCCACTTCTAGACGCAGAAGCGCATCGTTTGCCACCTCTTTCGTGATCACGCCGTCTGCGCGCACCTGCGCATAGTCGCGCACACGCTTGAGCAGGCGGTTTGCGATACGCGGCGTGCCGCGCGAGCGTGAGGCGATCTCATAGGCGCCGGCGCTGTTGATCTCCACATTCAGGATACCGGCGCTGCGCTCAACAATTTTTTGCAATTCTTCGGGGCTATACAGCTCCAGCCGGAGGTTGACACCAAAGCGGTCACGCAGCGGCGCTGTCAGCTGACCGGCGCGCGTGGTCGCGCCGATGAGCGTGAAATGCGGCAGATCCAGCCGGATCGAGTTGGCCGACGGACCTTTGCCGATGATGATATCAATGGCGTAGTCCTCCATGGCCGGGTAAAGGATCTCCTCGACCGCGCGGTTGAGACGATGGATCTCATCGACGAACAGAATGTCGTTTTCCTGCAAATTCGTCAACAGCGCTGCAAGATCTCCCGCTTTCTCAATCGCTGGGCCGGAGGTGATGCGCATATTTACGCCCATCTCGTTTGCAATGACGGCAGCCATCGTCGTCTTGCCCAGACCCGGAGGGCCATAGAGCAGCACGTGGTCGAGCGGCTCGCCGCGCAGACGCGCAGCGTCAATGCAGACCTGGAGATTCTCCTTCGCCTTTTCCTGACCGGTATAATCGCGCAGCAGGCGCGGACGCAGTGAGCCCTCGCCGGAGTCCTCCGGCAGGACGCGGGAAGATGTGACAACTTCCTGCTGGGCGTCTTCAGAAAAATTGATGCTCATATGCTTCCTCCCTGCTTACTGCTGCATCATGGCACGCAGTGCAGCCTTAATGATCTGATCTGCGCTCATACCCTCAATGGACGGCAGCTTGCGCAGCGCCGCATTGATCTCCGGCATACTGTAGCCGAGCACGGTCAAACCGGCGATCGCATCACTGCGCGCGGCCGAAGCCGCATCGGATGCAGGCACGGCCGGCGTGAGGTCGGAAAAATCAACGCCCGCGCTCTCCTTGGCCATTTTGTCCTTGAGCTCAAGCAGGATACGCTGCGCAATGCGCTTGCCGATGCCGGGCGCGCTCGTGAGCGCTTTTTCATCGCTGTTGAGCACTGCCAGCGCCAGACCGTCCGGCGTGTTGGACGAGAGGATCGACAGCGCCGCCTTCGGCCCGACACCGGAGATGCCGAGCAGCAGCTCAAAGCAGTGCTTCTCGCTCTTGGAGCCAAAGCCGTAGAGATCGTGCGCATCCTCGCGGATACACTCATATATATACAGCTTGGCGCGTTCACCGATCTTGACGCTTGCGAGCGTGTTCAGGCTCACGTTGAGCGCATAGCCAACGCCGCCGCACTCAAGTACGGCCAGATTCGGTTCTATATCGGTAACAACTCCGTTTATGTGGTAGAACATGGGTCAAACCTCTCCTGTTGATGGATCAATGATGTAGCGCTGCGTGCGTGACACAGCGCGATGGCGACGGCGTCCGCCGCGTCGTCCGGCTTCGGGACTGCCTGCAGGGACAGGATGCGACGCACCATGTCCATGACCTGCTTTTTGTCCGCGCGGCCGTAACCGACGACTGCCTGCTTGACCTGCAGCGGCGTATATTCATAGATCTGCAGCCCTGCCTGATAGCCCGAGAGCAGAATGATGCCGCGCCCGTGGGCGACGGCGATGCCGGTCGTGATATTGGTGTTGAAAAACAATTCCTCCACTGCCATCGCTTCCGGATGAAACTGCGCAATGAGTTCGTTCAGGTCGCGATAGATCTGATCGAGTCTGCTCGAGAGCTGCGTTTTGGCCGGTGTCGTGATCACACCGCAGGTCAGCAGCCGCTGACTGCGCTTGTCCGCATCCAAAACCGCGAAGCCGACCGTAGCGATCCCCGGGTCGACGCCTAAGATCCGCATATGCATCACTCCAATTAAATAAATATAGCATAATTTCGCCACGTAAGCAACTGCTCAAAAGAAATAGCGCTCCGAATTTCTTCGGAGCGCTGAAAACACAATGGATCATGCACGCGGGTGCGCCTTGTTATAGACATCCTTGAGCTGTTTGCTGACGAGGTGAGAATAGATCTGCGTCGAGGAGATGTCCGCATGGCCGAGCATTTCCTGAATGGCGTGGATATCCGCACCGTTTTCCAGCAGATGTGCCGCGAACGAATGGCGCAGCGTATGCGGTGTGATCGCCTTTTCGATGCCGGCCTTCGTCTGGTAGTTCTTGATGAGCTTCCAGAAGCCCTGACGTGACATCCGTTCACCACCGACGTTGACGAACAGTGCCTGTTCATCCGGAGCTGCGATCATCTGCGGACGGATGAAATTAATGTATTCTGTGAGCGCGCGAACAGCCGCCGGATACATGGGGATCATGCGCGTCTTATCGCGTCCGTGGCAGCGGATAACACCGGCGGACAAATTGACGTCCGTGATGTTCAGGGAGATCAGCTCGCTCACACGGATACCGGTCGCGTAAAGCAGCTCGAGCATTGCGCGGTCACGGTAGCCCTTGGCGTCCGTACACTCCGGCTGCGCGAGCAGGAGCTCCACTTCCTTGCTTGTGAGGATCTGCGGCAGCTTCTGCTTGGCCTTGTCCGGCACGAGCTTTCCGGTCGGATTGTGCTGAACATAATGATTATTGAGCAGGAAACCGTAGAAGTTTTTCAGCGACGCGATTGCCCGGGAAACCGTGGCAACCGACTTGCCGTTGCTGCGCATCCAATCGATGTAATCGCACAGCTCCTCTTCTTCCGCAGAGCCGAGGTCGGCATCCGTATGGGCGTGCAGGTATTCACTCAGCTGCCGTACATCCCGCAGGTATGAGGAAATCGTATTTTGCGATGAGCGCTTGACATCACGCAGGTAGGATTCAAATATTTCCATTCCGTCGGAATCACGCACGACGACTTCCCCCTTTCCAATCAGATTTCATCCAGAGTGACCATCGGTCACAGAATAAGCTTTGTGAAAAACGGCACGGCATAGCTCGCTGTGGCCGCAGCCGCAAGCAGCAGGCAGAACACCAACGCCAGTTCCAGGGAACAACGCTCCGTCGCAGCAGGAGACGGCAGTCCACGCCGCTGCTCCATCAGACGCACAGACATCTGCGCGCAGAGCACGCCGAGCAAAAACAGCGCCGGCACGAGAAACACACCTGGCAAACCAACCGCAACACACGACAGCGCAAACGCGTGTGTGCAGCCGGAGCGCAAAAAAGCAGCCGCCGTACAGGCGGACAGAAAACCTTTAACACCGAAAACGACGGGGATCAGCAAAAAGCCAAGATAAGACGTCGACAGCAGCAAAAATGCAAAGCCATAAGCGCACGAGATGCATAATTCCGGCAGCAAGCCGCCATACAATGCGCCACCCGTGCCGCTTTGTAAAAACGAAAGCACCGGTTCTGAAGAATCCGGCAGCTCGGCGTTCGCACCGCAGCAGCAGCCGATCACGTAGCCCGCCGCCATGCCTGCAGCAAGCAGCGGCGGCAGCGTGAAGCGCTGCAGAGCCGCTTTCCGGCGCACACGCAGTTTCTTATATCTCTGTCGCACATTCATTGCCCATCACCACGGACAGTCTATGAACGCGCATTCATAACATGACAATTTACATAATGCGGTGTAGACATAATATAATACAAATCGAAACTGTTATCAAGCATTTCGTCAAACTTTGTTCATTTTTGTTTATTATGACAAGAAATTATGTTAACAGCGTTATGTAAACTCTGTAACTCCGAGTTCTGAAGCAGCCTGTTTTTTCAAGTGCTCACGCCTATATTTCGGTAATCGCACGGACACAAACGCTATATATAGGTAATCACACATACGTTATGTAAACTTTCAACGTGATTACTTTCTGTATTTTCCGCTCTGTTTCCGTTTTTTCTTCTTTGTTCTATTTCGTAACTTTTTATGAAAAATGCACGAACCGATAATCGACGCCGCAAGTGCGACCGTGAGTGTGACGGCGGTTTCGGCGCAAAAAAGCGGCGCACCGACAGATACTTTCAGAATCAGATAACCGATCATCCACACAGCCCAAGTCATCGCGCCGACAAGTGCCCTCCCCTCCTCCGGCTGCGGAGAGAAGGCCCCGGTGATCAGACACGCAATCGCGCAGCATATGAGCGCGATAAGCCGCGTATCAACCTCAGGCAGCAGCTCGCGGTTCACCGCAAACGCCGCCAGCCAGCTCAGCATCAATGTCAGCACGACTCCTGTCAAGCCGCAAGCTGCCGCGCGTGAGAGCAGCGGCAGCCATTTTTGTTCCGTATGCAAAAAAACACCCCCTGCAGAACATATGCATCACAGCATATTCCTGCAGGGGGTGAATCATTCCGAAAGCTGCTTTACACCTCGGGGCCCTTCGGCTCCTCGTGCTTCGGCTCTTCCTTTTTCGCTTCTTTTGCTTTCTGCTTGGCAGCCTTGCGGTCCTGAGCTTCCTTGGCAGCCTGCGCCTCGGCGCGGGCGTTCGTGGAAATGGCCCACTTGGCAACCTGAATGCGAACCTGATCCTCGCTGGTCTCAAAGGTCACGCTGTCGTCCGTGACGTGGACGACCTTGCCCATCATACCGCCGATCGTGACGATATCGTCGCCGACCTTCAGACTGGAGCGCATTTCATTGAGCTTTTTCTTCTTCTTGTTCTCCGGAAGAATCAGGAACAGATAGAAGATGACAAGCATCAGAATGATCATGATAATGGATGAATATCCGCCGTTTCCCATGGTTTTACCTCCGTGTGATGATAAAAATATTATATCCGCTTTGCTATACAAATGCAAGCGTTAAATGCGCGTATCGAGCATAGTTGTGTAAGTTTTTCGGAACGTCTCATATTCCCCGGCCTCGATCGCTGCGCGGATACGTGCCATGAGCGTGTTATAAAAATACAAATTATGCATCACGGCGAAGCGCATGGCCAGCATCTCGTCAGCCTTGAACAGGTGGCGCAGATAGGCGCGCGAGAACCGTCGGCAGATCGGGCAGTCGCACTGCGGGTCGATCGGCTGCTCGTCGCGCTGATATTTCTCATTTTTAATATTGATTACGCCGGACCATGTGAACAGATGCCCGTGGCGGCCGTTGCGCGCCGGCATGACGCAGTCGAAGAAGTCTACGCCGCGCGCGACCGCCTCGATGATGTTGCCGGGCGTTCCGACGCCCATCAGGTAGCGCGGTTTTTCCGCCGGCATATAGGGCTCGACGGCGGCGATGGTGTCGTACATCTCCTGCGTCGTCTCCCCCACCGCAAGGCCGCCGATCGCATAGCCGGCCAGATCCAGTTCTGCGATCTTTTTCATATGCTCAATGCGCAGATCATGAAAGACCGTACCCTGATTGATGCCGAAGAGCACCTGGCCGGGATTGACCGCATCGTCGCGGCCGGTATAGTCATCGAGCGCCGCCTTGCACCGCTTCAGCCAGCGGTAAGTCCGGTCGCAGGAATTTTTCACATAGTCATAGGGCGAAGGGATCTTGATGCACTCATCAAACGCCATCGCTATATCCGAGCCGAGGTTCGCCTGAATGCGCATACTCTCCTCAGGCCCCATGAAGATATGCCGCCCGTCAACATGGCAGTTGAAGGCGACACCCTCCTCCGTAATCTTACGAAGCTGCGCCAGAGAAAAGATCTGAAATCCGCCGCTATCCGTCAGGATCGGTTTATCCCACGTCATGAATTTATGCAGACCGCCGAGGTCACGGATCAGCTCATCTCCGGGTCGCACGTGCAGATGGTACGTGTTGGACAGCTCGACCTGACAGCCGATGCGCTCAAGATCCTCCGCCGAGAGCGCGCCCTTGATAGCCGCCTGCGTGCCGACATTCATAAACACCGGCGTCTGAACCGTACCGTGCGGCGTCGTGAATTCGCCCCGGCGCGCATGACCGTCCTTGCAAATCAGTTGATACATAGCTTGCTTGCCTTTCTGTTGTAGTTGCGCACTTATTCTATCAGATTGCCGCATCAAGTCAAGCGCTTCCGGCAGATTTGCTCATCCGGACTCTCTTTAAAATGCGCCGCGCCCCGGCGATTAGCCGGGGCGCTGGTGCATTGCTGTGTTACTCGATCGCGATGGTAGTGTGCTTCGGCAGCTCCTTGTGCGCAGCCTTCGGGACACTGATCTTCAGGATACCGTCCTCGTACTTCGCAGAGATGTCCGCGGATTCCACGTCGTCACCGACATAGAAGCTGCGGCTCATCGAGCCGGCATAACGCTCCTGACGCAGGAACTTGCCCTTCTGATCGGACTCATCCTTGTCCAGAGCCTTCGCAGCGCTGATCGTCAGGTAACCATCCTGCAGATCGACTGTCACTTCGTCCTTCTTGAAGCCCGGCAGATCTACGTCCAGCTCATATGAGCCGTCCAGTTCGCGGACATCGGTCTTCATCAGGTTCTTGGCATGCTTACCGTACAGCTCACTGCTGATTTGCGGCATCATACGCCCGAAGCCGAAGAAATCGGACAGCGAATCATCAAACAGGTTTTCACCAAAAACACTCGGCAACATAAGTCATTCCTCCATTCATACCTTTCGTAGGCGCTGGGGAAAAACTCCATGCGTTGGCGAACTCTGTTACCGTTTGTACAACAATGCCTGATCTCCGGAGGGCTCTCAACGCTCCCTCCCTCATCGATCGTGTTCATCATAGCACGCTTTTTAGCACAGTCAAGCGCTGAGTGCTAACGTTCACAAAACACGCAATGTTTGTTCACAAAATATGTGATTTTAAAAGCTTGACCGCCCTGCAAAGCCTGCAGGGCGGTCTTGTATGCAGTCTCGTTGTGGTCTATCAGAGATCCGCGATAAGCATCGCATCTCCAAATGAGAAAAACCGATAACGGTTTTCAACGGCAATTTTATATGCGTTGAGGATATGCTCCCGTCCGGCCAGCGCCGAGACGAGCATGATGAGCGTGCTCTCTGGGAGGTGAAAATTCGTGACGAGTGCATCCAAGCATTTGAACTTATAACCGGGGTAGATGAAAATATCCGTCCAGCCGGACTGTGCGCGCAGTGTTCCGTCGGGCTCGGCAAAGCTCTCGACCGTGCGGCAGGAAGTCGTACCGACGCAGATGACGCGGCCGCCGCTCGCCTTCGTCTCGTTGACGATACGCGCCGTTTCCTCCGGAATGATGCAAAACTCCGAGTGCATCGGATGATCTTCGATCTCATCCTCCTTGACAGGACGGAACGTGCCAAGACCGACGTGCAGCGTGACATAGCCGAGCCTTACGCCCATGTCCGCGATCTGCTGCAGGAGCTCCTTCGTAAAGTGCAGACCGGCCGTCGGTGCGGCTGCGCTGCCGAGCTCACGGGAATAGACCGTCTGGTAGCGCTCCTGATCCTGCAGCTCCGCCTTGATATACGGCGGCAGTGGCATTTTGCCCAGCCGCTCAAGCACCTCGAGGAAAATGCCCTCATAGTGAAACTGCACGATCTTGTTGCCATCGGCGATCGCATCGACGACCGTGGCAGTCAGTTCCCCGTCACCGAACGACAGCGCAGTGCCGGGCTGAGTCTTGCGCCCCGGCCGGGTCAGGCACTCCCATTTTCCGTCGCCGAGGTCGCGCAGCAGCAGCACCTCGACCGCGCCGCCGGTGCTCCGGTGCCCGAGCAGACGTGCCGGAAGAACACGTGAATCATTGAGGATCAAGCAGTCGTTCGGGCGCAGAAACTGCGGCAGCTCATAAAAGTGGTGGTGCTCGACCGCACCGGTCGCTTTATCCAGCGTCAGAAGCCGGGAGGCATCGCGGCGCTCGAGCGGCGTCTGTGCGATGAGCTCCTCCGGCAGGTCAAAATAGAAATCCGATTTTTTCATGAAACATAGGCTCCGGTATAATAGAAACTGATGATCTCTTCGTAGGTCTTTCCGTGCACCTCCGCCATGGCCTTGGCGCCCCACTGACTCATGCCGCAGTTGTGGCCGTAGCCGCCGCCGACGACATTGTAGACATTCGAAGCTGCATCATACTCCACGGTGAAGTGGCGGCTGTTATAGCGCAGGCCGCAGATCTTTGTCAAAAACGTGCGCACATTGTCCTTGCTGTAAGTTTTGCCGCCGACCGTCACGGTCATGACATTTCCGATTGGCGTATAAGTGACGGAGATGTCACCGACTGCATCACGGGAAACAGATGTTCCCCAACTCTTACAGTAAAAATCAATATCTTTTTCATATGGGTCAATTACGCCACGCAGATACGGCACTTCCGCAACCCAGACATTTTCGGAGTTCTCGGTCGCACCGCCATCGGCAGCAAAGAAGAACGTCTCACACAGTTTGCCCTGATAGCGGACAAATTTTCCCGCCGTCTCGTCCACGGCGCGGTCACTGTTGGCACTGGCTTCGATCGTGCCCAAATAAACCTGACTGGTCGTCGTCGCCGTGATGTCAAAGCCATACGCCGGTACGCCGTTCATATGCGAGGCGGCATACGTGCGCGCGCAGACCGCCTGCGCCTTGAGCGCCTCGAGCGGCCAGCCGCTGCTCATCTCATACGGCACAACGCCCTTGACGTACGACTCCAGATCC
>ENA-UESE01001434-UESE01001434.1-human-gut-metagenome-genome-assembly--contig:-NODE-1434-length-18174-cov-10.546720_pt1 | contig 18174 bp, 16 predicted proteins | sample MGYA00242995_ERZ507996 | MGnify/ENA primary metagenome ERZ507996 (study PRJEB26167, sample SAMN06115489) | human gut metagenome | host: Homo sapiens | place: China:Sichuan | collected 2015-04-15... | reverse complement strand
CTGCAGAGGATGCTGCGATTTCCGGTACAACAGGGGATAATGGCTGGTATCTGGGTGCCGTTACACTGACACCTCTGAGCGGCTATACCATTTCGGCAGATAAAAACATATGGCAGGATACTCTGACTGTCAGTGGAGAAGGAATACAGACCGTAGAATATTATCTGAAAAATGAAAATGGAAGTATCACGGATAAGAAGTCTGCGGAAATAAAGATTGACACAGTTGTACCGACCGGGGAAATCAGGATAAAAGATAACGTCTTTACCGGTGTTTTAAACGTGATAACCTTTGGATATTTCTTTAAGGAAACGGTAGATGTAGGTATCACGGGAGCGGATGCTGCCAGCGGCGTGAACAGGATTGAGTATCAGAAGGTGGAAAGTGCAGGGGATTATAAAGCAGAGGGAATATGGACGAAAGGCAGCAGCTTCTCCGTAGAACCGGGTGAAAAATTCATTGTCTATGCCCGTATCACGGATATGGCAGGAAACAGGACGGTTATCAATTCCGATGGTACAGTAGTTTATGCTGATGTTGCAGCTGCAGTAAGTGCGGAATTTAGAAAAACTTCAGCAGCCGATGTGAAAGTGGGAGCTTCTCTTAACGGCAATACTGTGGCTTCGATTGTGATGGGAGATACTCCGGTTGATGCAAACAGTTTTGAAGTGTCCGATGATAAGCTTATTTTGAAGGCAGATTGGCTGAATACCCTTACAATAGGAAGATACACGCTGACGGTTTCCTACAATCCGCTGGGAGAGAGTTTTATAAGCGGCACGAGCAAAGGAAACGCACCCCAGACCACAGGAATCACGCTGACTGTGAAGAAAGCAGGGCTGACGGTTTCTGAAAAACCGACGCTTAGCGGCATTTATGGCACAAAGGTGGAGAACATGACATTAGATGCCACGAATGCAGAGGTGGTAAATACCTCCGGTGTAAGAGTGCGTGGAACGTGGAGTATTACAGATGTAAATAAAGCGGCGATGCCGGGTGTTGGAACATCAGTGGGATACGAACTGACATTCACGCCGGATAGCAGTGTGGCAGAAATTTATGACAGCGTGACCTGTAAGGTTGTTCCGACTGTCAGCAGGAAAGCAGTTTCCGTTACGATTGCGGATGCTGCACGGAAATATAAAGAGGCAAACCCGTCCTTTGCTTATACGCTGACAGAGGGAAGCACACTGGCGGAGAACGACACATTAGAGATGCTTGCCATCACCACAGCTTCTGAAGCAGATGAAAGTTCTGATGTGGGCGAATATGACATTACAGGAGTGTCTGCCAATGGAAATTATGAAGTGACTATTATCGGCGGTATATTAACTATCACTAAGGCAGCCGCACCGGATGTAATCACAGAAAATAAGAGTTACACCAGCACGAAAGGCTCGGAGGGCAAGACTGTTACAGTCGATGTGGCAGGAAAACTGCCGAAGGATAGAGGTGTGACAGACTATAGGATTTCTGTGACGGATTTAAATGGCATGATTGACGAAAATGCGGTGGATAATAATGGAATTCTGACCTACAGGGTAAGGGCGAACACCACAGCAGGACTGACAGCAACCGTGACTGTCATAGCTTCGATGCATAATTACGAGGATGCTACTTATACGCTTACCATTGATAATAACAATACGGACGATTCGGATAATTCGGAGGATAATCAGGATAGTACAGATAATACGGGAGGCTCGGATAACAATCAGGGCAACACGGATAATGCGGGAGGCTCGGACAACAATCAGGGTAACACAGATAATGCGGGAGGCTCGGACAACAATCAGGGTAACACAGATAATGCGGGAGGCCCGGACAACAATCAGGGTAACACAGATAATGCGGGAGGCCCGGACAATAATCAGGACAACACAGATAATACGGGAGGCTCGGATAATAAAAATCCGGGCATGGATACGGTGAACCCAAATCCAGAAAAGCCATTTATTAAGGACGATAATGGGAAAGCCGGCTGGGATGCTATCAGGAGTCAGATTGAAACAGCAAAGGACGGCGAAACCGTAAAGGTGGATATGAACGGCAGTACCATCGTTCCACAGAATATCTTTGAGAGTATCAGAAGCAGAGATATAACGGTCATCTTTGATATGGGCGCTGGTGTCACATGGACGGTAAACGGCAGGGATGTCAGGAATATTTTGGGAGATATTGATTTTGGTATCACCTGCGGTAAAAATGCCGGAGCGGGAATCCCGATTGACATTATCAATAAGGTCACGGGAGAACGTTACCGGGTGAACCTGACACTTGCCTACGATGGAGAGTTTGGTTTTACGGCGGTTCTTACCATCAATCTGGATAAGAAAAATGCCGGGCTGTATGCAAATCTGTTCTATTTCAATCAGCAGACGGGTGAACTGGAGTTTATCTGTTCGGACGAAATTGACGCAGAGGGAAATACCAGACTTGTATTTACCCATGCATCAGACTATATTGTAGTTGTAGATGAAAAACCGATGGGTAGTGCTGATGATGGAATGGAGGACAGCGGTTCTGAAGCCGGAACAGGCGATGAGAAGAGTCAGGCTGCAGGAATTACAGAATCACCACGGACAGGCGATTCGGGGCTTCCAATTTGGCTTATCGTGTCCGGTGCGGTAATTATCATCCTCAGTGCCGGAGCGGTGCTTACGATGAAAAAGAAAAAAGCCGAAAAAACCAAATAACTTTTAGACAAGAAAAAAGATTTTTTTATGGTTGACAAAAGTAAACTACCTATGTATAATAAATCAGTGTGTGAAATCAAACCATACAAAAAGATACATGGGAGTCGCTATGTTAGTTAATTTATCTGATGTACTGACAACCGAGGGCAAGCAGGCAGACATGGAAGTGCCGCTTGAAATGGACTGCTTTGAGAGCAGGATGGGAAGTTTTCCGATAAAGGAAAAATCTCCCGTGAAGTTTACATTTACCAATATCGGAAAAGGAAAAGCCAGAATTGAGGGAAATGTGGAACTGCTGTTTCAGACGAACTGTGACCGCTGTCTGGAGGAGGTACCTACAAGGTTATCTCTACAATTTGAAAGAGTTGCAGCTTCCCCGGAAATCACAAATGAAGATGAACTGGTGGATGACCTGAGTTTTATGGAAGGTTATCAGCTGAATGTAGAGATTTTTGTGTACAATGAAATCATTGGAAACTGGCCTGCAAAGATTTTGTGCAAGGAAGATTGCAAGGGATTATGCCCCGTATGTGGACAAAATCTGAATGTGAGGGACTGTGGATGCGATACCTTCGTTCCCGACCCGCGAATGGCAGTGATACAAGATATCTTTAAGGGTGACAAGGAGGTGTAACGATGTCTATTTGTCCTAAGAATAAATCTTCTAAAGGTAGAAGAGATAAGAGAAGAGCAAACTGGAAGATGACTGCTCCTACTCTGGTAAAGTGCAGCAAGTGCGGCGCACTGATGATGCCTCACAGAGTATGCAAGGCTTGTGGTTCTTATAACAAGAAGCAGGTTGTAAGCGTTGATTAATGAAAACTGCAAAATCGGGCGCCCTTTAAAGTAAAGGGGCGCCTTTTTTGCACACATTTTCACGAAAAAAGGGCTGTATTTTTTCCTTGATTTTTGGAAACGTATCTATTATAGTAAAATAGAGTATGAGAGTGCATACCCGAAAGGAAACTTTAAAATGTCAGAAATGGTAAATGTAGCAGTAGATGCTATGGGCGGTGATAATGCACCGGTGGAAATTGTAAAGGGTGCAGTGGAAGCCATAAATGAAGACAGGCGGGTGAAGGTATTTCTGGTTGGTCGGGAGCCCGTCATCAGAGAGGAATTAAAGAAATATACTTATCACGAAGAACAACTGGAGGTTGTGCATACGGAGGAAGTCATTGAAACAGGGGAGCCTCCGGTCATGGCAATCCGGAAAAAGAAAGATTCCTCTATTGTAAAGGCGATGTACATGGTAAAGGAGGGACAGTGCGATGCACTGGTTTCCGCCGGAAGTACAGGTGCGGTACTGGTAGGAGGACAGGTCATTGTCGGCAGGATAAAGGGAGTGGAAAGACCGCCTCTGGCGCCGATAATTCCCAATATAAACGGGGTCAGCCTTCTGCTGGACTGCGGGGCAAATGTGGATGCGAGAGCTTCACAGCTTTTACAGTTTGCCAAAATGGGCAGTATTTATATGGAGAGCGTAATCGGGGTAAAGAACCCGAAGGTCGGTCTTGTCAATATCGGGGTGGAAGAGGAAAAGGGAAATGCCCTGACCAAGGAAGCCTATCCGCTGCTTCAGAACTGTCCGGAAATCAATTTTATCGGGAATGTGGAAGCGAGGGATATTCCCATGGGTGTTGCAGATGTTCTTGTCTGTGAAGCCTTTGCGGGAAATATTGTATTAAAGATGTATGAGGGCGTCAGTGCTGCAATGATGAAGAAGATTAAGGCAGGAATGATGAGCACCCTGAAAAGCAAAATCGGTGCATTACTTGTAAAGCCTGCTTTGAAGAAAACCTTAAAGGGCTTCAGTACAGAGGAGTACGGCGGAGCACCATTACTTGGATTGAACGGGCTTGTTGTGAAAACCCATGGAAGCAGTAAGGCAATCGAAATTCGTCATTCTATCCTGCAATGCATTGCATTTAAGGAACAGAATATAAATGAAAAAATCAGAGAGCAGATAGTTCTTGGAGATTAAGAAAGAAGGAAACAAGATGGAATTTGAAAAGCTGAAAAAAGTAATTGCAGAAGTTCTGAATGTAGACCCGGATGAAATTACACTGGAAACCACTTTCCTGGATGACCTGGGAGCAGACTCACTGGATGTATTCCAGATTATTATGGGAATTGAAGAAGAGTTTGATATTGAGATTCCCGCTGAAAAGGCTGAAAAGATTACAACCGTTGAGGAAGCGGTAGAACTGATTAAGGCTGCATTGAACTAAATGAGACTGGACACAGTCAGGATTGAATTTCAATAAGAGCAGTAAGTCCATGAGGCATACTGCTCTTTCTTTTGAGGAAATGGAGTTTACCATGTTGGAAGGTTATTCATGTGAACTGCTGGAAGAACGAATCGGCTATGTTTTCCAGAATAAGAAGCTGTTACAGCAGGCATTGACCCACAGCTCTTATACCAATGAGCAGAAAATCAATAAGAAGAAAAACTACGAGCGTCTGGAATTTCTGGGGGATGCGGTGCTGGAGCTGGTGTCCAGCGAATTTCTGTTTCATGCCCATAAGGAGCTGCCGGAGGGGGAACTGACGAAAATGCGTGCCTCGATGGTATGCGAGCCCTCCCTTGCCTTCTGTGCAAAGGATTTGGAACTGGGGCAGTTTATCCTTCTTGGAAAGGGCGAGGAAGCAACCGGCGGAAGAGGCAGGGACAGCATCACCTCGGATGTTATGGAGGCGGTTATCGGCGCGATTTATCTGGATGGCGGGATGGAGCCCGCAAAGGCATTTATCAATCGGTTTATCCTTTCTGATTTGGAGGACAAGCAGCTTTTCTATGACAGCAAGAGTACCCTGCAGGAGCTGATTCAGGGAAAGCTGAAAAAGGAATTTAACTATGAACTTCTGGAAGAGAGCGGGCCGGAGCATAATAAACAGTTCCGGGTGGCTGTACACATGGAAGATGTGGTTCTGGGAGAGGGAACAGGAAGAACCAAAAAGGCGGCGGAGCAGAAGGCGGCGTATGAAGCATTGCTGCGTCTGAAGGACAGGATTGAAAAATAAACTTTTAAGCGCGCAGAAATGGGTATAAAAAATGTATTTAAAGAGTATTGAAGTACAAGGGTTTAAGTCTTTTGCAAATAAAATCAATTTTCAGTTTCACAACGGAATCACCGGTATTGTGGGACCCAACGGAAGCGGAAAGAGCAACGTGGCAGATGCAGTGCGCTGGGTGCTTGGCGAACAGCGTGTCAAGCAGCTTCGTGGTGCCAGCATGCAGGATGTCATTTTCTCGGGAACAGAGAACAGAAAACCGTTAAGCTATGCGTATGTGGCGATTACACTGGACAATTCAGACCATCAGTTAGCCATTGATTTCGATGAAGTTACCGTGGCAAGACGTATTTACCGTTCCGGAGAAAGTGAATATCTGATTAATGGAAGTCCCTGCCGGTTGAAGGATGTCAATGAGCTTTTTTATGATACCGGTATCGGTAAGGAAGGCTATTCCATCATCGGACAGGGTCAGATTGATAAAATTTTAAGCGGCAAGCCGGAGGAGAGGCGTGAGCTTTTTGATGAGGCGGCGGGAATTGTAAAATTCAAGCGCAGAAAGGCTGCTGCCCAGACAAAGCTGGAAAATGAAAAACAGAATCTGGTTCGTGTGAAGGATATTCTTTCCGAACTGGAAAAGCAGGCTGCCCCGCTGGAGAAGCAGTCCGAGGTGGCAAAGATTTATCTGCGCCGGAAGGAAGAACTGAAAAATCTGGATGTGAATGTATTCCTGTTGGAAAACGGCAGACTTAAGGAGCAGCTTCAGACCGCGGAGGAAAAGTACAATATTGCTTCCGGAGAACTGGAGGAATCCAATACCCGGTATGAGGGGATTAAAGGGGAATATGAACGGGTTCAGGAAGAAATTGAAAGTCTGGATGAACAGATAGAGCAGGCGAGAAGCACCCTGACAGATACCGGGCTGATGCGGGGAAAGCTGGAAGGGGAAATGAATGTCTTAAAGGAGCAGATAAATTCGGCGAAGGGCAGTGAAACACATCTGTCAGGACGAAGGAAGGCTCTGGAAGAAGAAATCTCTGCTAAGGAAAAGGAACGGGATGCCATTTTACAGGAAAAGGGCGAAACCGACGAGCAGATGAACCAGGTAGACTCCACTGCGGAAGAGGCGCGGAAAGTTCTGGAGGAAATCCAGCAGAGAATAGCGGATTTAAATACAAAAATTGAAAATGGAAAGAATACCATTATTGGGGAATTAAATCAGCGGGCGACCATAAAATCTAAAATGGGACGCTTTGATACGATGATGGAGCAGGTCAATATCCGGAGAGCGGAATTAAATTCCAGACTGCTCCGGGCAAAATCCGATGAGGCGGCGAGAGAAGAAAATATTAAGAAGCTGGAAGCGGAGTTTGAGGCGGTAACGGAAGAACTCCGGAAAAAGACGGAAGAGGAAGCGGAAACAGAGTTAAAGCTGGGAGATATCAGGGAAGAACTGACAAAGAAGGATGAAAAGCTCCGGGAAACCCAGAATGCCTACCATATGGAGAAATCGAAGCTGGATGCTCTTTCCAACCTGACAGAGCGCTATGACGGATACGGCGGCAGTGTCAAAAAGGTGATGGAGCAGAAGGAGAAGAACAGGGGCATTATCGGTGTTGTAGCGGATATCATCAAGACCGAGAAGAAGTACGAAACGGCGATTGAAACGGCTCTGGGCGGAAATATCCAGAATATTGTTACGGATAATGAAGAAACCGCCAAGAAAATGATTCAGTTTTTAAAGACAAACAAGCTGGGCCGTGCTACCTTTTTACCGCTCACCAGTATTACCAGTCCCCAGGAGTTTAAGACACCGGAGGTGCTGAAGGAAAAGGGTGCCATCGGAATGGCGGACACTCTGGTACATACAAAGGAAGAGTACGGGAACGTAGCGAAGGCGATGTTAGGCAGAATCGTGGTGGTAGACCATGTGGACAATGCCGTTAAGATTGCAAGAAAGTACGACTACAGTATCCGTATGGTAACGCTGGAGGGAGAACTTCTGGTGCCCGGCGGTGCTATCAGCGGCGGTGCTTTCAAGAATAACAGCAACCTTCTGGGAAGACGCCGGGAACTGGAGGAACTGGAGAAGAATGCGAAGAAGCTTCTGGCAGAAATTGATGCCCTGAACCGGGAAATTGATGCGAAAAAGTCCGAGCGGAATCAGATGCGTATGGGACTGGAAGCATTAAAGACGGAAATTCAGAAGAAGTCTATTGAACAGAATACCGCCAGACTGAATATCAGTCAGGCAAGGGAGCGGATGGAGGAGGAGATTGAAGGAGTTGCTTCTCTGAAAACCGAGGAAAAAGAAATCGAGAGCAAGATTTTTGAAATCCGCAATGAAAAGGAATCCGTCCAGAAGGAGCTGGCAGACAGCGAAACGCTGGAAAAGCAGACCCAGGAGGCTATTTTAGGGTATCAGAGTCAGCTTGAGGAAGAGAGAGAGCAGGAAACAAAGGCTTCCGCCAATGTTTCCGAATGGGAAGTAAAGGCTGAAAAAATGCGTCAGACCCAGGGCTTTCATCAGACGAATGTGGAGCGTATTAACGGGGAACTGGAACATTCCGGCAGGGAGCTTGCGGAAATTTTGCAGGCACTTGAGGAAAATGCAGCCGAGGCAGAACGCAAGAAGCAGAATATTGAAAAAATTGAGAGAACCATTGCCGCTTCCTATGATACGCAGAATGAATCCGAAGGCAGGTTAAAGGAAACGGTTGCCAGAAAGGAAGAGCTGACTGCAAAGCAGAAAACCTTTTTCCAGAGAAGAGAGGAGATGGCAGAAAAGCTGTCCGCTCTGGATAAGGAGGTATTCCGTTTACAGGAGCAGAAGGAAAAGCTGGAAAATTCTCTGGAAGCCCAGATAAATTATATGTGGGATGAATACGAGATTACCCTGAGCGATGCGGCACTGGTGCGGGATGAAAGTATGACAGCGGCGGATTTGCCTGCCATGAAGAAGGAAATTTCTTCTTTGAAGGAACAGATAAAGAAGCTGGGAAATGTCAATGTCAACGCTATTGAGGATTACAAGAACCTAATGGAGCGTTTTACCTTTATGAAAACCCAGCATGATGATTTGGTAGAGGCGGAAAAGACGCTGGAGGGTATCATAGAGGAGCTGGACACCGCCATGAGAAAGCAGTTTACAGAAAAGTTCGCGGAAATTACCAGAGAATTTGATAAGGTATTCAAGGAGCTTTTTGGCGGCGGAAAGGGTACTCTGGAGCTGATGGAAGAAGAGGATGTGCTGGAAGCAGGTATCCGGATTGTGGCGCAGCCCCCGGGAAAGAAGCTGCAGAATATGATGCAGTTATCCGGTGGGGAAAAGGCGCTGACGGCAATTTCCCTGCTGTTTGCCATCCAGAACTTAAAGCCTTCTCCTTTCTGTCTGCTGGATGAGATTGAGGCGGCGCTGGACGATTCCAATGTAGGGCGTTTTGCAAAGTATTTACATAAGCTGACGAAAAACACCCAGTTTATTGTGATTACCCACAGACGGGGTACGATGGAGCAGGTAGACAGACTTTACGGTATTACCATGCAGGAAAAGGGTGTTTCTACACTGGTAAGTGTCAATCTGATAGATAAGGATTTAACCAATTAGTAAATGCAAGCAGAAAGGGGCGTGACCGTGTGGACGAGGAAAAGGAAAAGAAAGGCTTTTTTGCCAGATTAAAGGCAGGGCTGACGAAAACGAGAGATTCCATTGTCAGAGGAATAGATTCGGTTTTTAACGGATTTTCCAGTATAGACGATGATTTCTATGAGGAATTGGAAGAAATTCTGATTATGGGAGATATCGGTGTCAGCGCCACAACGGAAATCATGGAGCGGCTGAAGGAACAGGTAAAGGAACAGCACCTGAAGGAGCCGAAGGAATGTAAACAGGTTTTAATCGAGAGTATAAAAGAGCAGATGCGGGTGGACGAGGCAGCCTATGACTTCGAGCGGAAGCAGTCTGTGATTATGGTGATTGGTGTAAACGGCGTTGGAAAGACGACCTCCGTGGGAAAGCTGGCCGGAAAGCTGAAGGATGAGGGCAGAAAGGTGTTGATTGCAGCGGCGGATACCTTCCGTGCGGCGGCAGGCGACCAGCTTGCAGAGTGGGCAAAGCGGGCAGATGTGCCCATGATTGGCGGAAAAGAAGGGGCCGACCCGGCGAGCGTTGTGTATGATGCGGTATCTGCCGCAAAAGCGAGAGGCGTGGATGTATTATTGATTGATACGGCGGGCAGACTGCATAATAAAAAGAATCTCATGGAAGAACTGAAAAAGATGAACCGGATTATTGACCGGGAATTTCCGGATGTTTACCGGGAAAACCTGATTGTGCTGGACGGTACAACCGGACAGAATGCGCTGGTTCAGGCACGGGAATTTGGTGAGGTGGCAGACCTGACGGGAATTATCCTGACGAAGATGGACGGAACGGCGAAGGGCGGAATTGCTGTGGCAATCCAGTCTGAATTGAAGGTTCCGGTAAAATATATCGGTGTTGGTGAAACGATTGAGGATTTGCAGAAGTTTAATTCGGACGAATTTGTCAATGCTTTGTTTGATGTGAAAAGGGATGAGGAAAGCACAGGGGATGGCGAAGCAGAGGATTAAAAGATACATTATTATGTAGGAAGGGAGAAAGATTGAAAAATTAAATTTTTCAATCGCGAGATTTGTGTCTGCGCGCACTTGACACAAACTCGTTATGCGCAAGAAACGTGCGCGGAAATGAGGATAAAGATGGAAGAACAAATGCTTACGTTGGAAAAATTTGAAGAAGCGTCAGAGGTGGTAAAAAGAGTTACGCTGGAAACAAAGCTGGTATTCAGCGACTTCTTAAGCGCCCAGACCGGAAACAAGGTTTATTTAAAGCCGGAAAACATGCAGTTTACGGGAGCCTATAAGCTGAGAGGCGCCTATTATAAAATGAGTACGCTGACGGATGAGGAGCGTGCAAAGGGACTGATTACCGCATCTGCAGGAAACCATGCCCAGGGTGTTGCCTATGCGGCAAAGTGCTATGGAGCAAAGGCAACCATCGTAATGCCTACCACCACTCCTCTGATTAAGGTCAACAGAACCAAGGGCTATGGCGCAGAGGTAGTGCTGCATGGAGATGTTTATGATGAGGCATGCGCAAAGGCGTATGAACTGGCAGAGGAGCATGGATATACCTTTATCCATCCCTTTGATGATTTGGCTGTGGCTACCGGACAGGGTACGATTGCCATGGAAATTATCAAGGAGCTGCCTCTGGTAGATTATATCTTAGTGCCCATCGGAGGAGGTGGTCTGGCAACAGGTGTTTCCACACTGGCAAAGCTTCTGAATCCCAAGATTAAGGTAATCGGTGTAGAGCCTGCGGGGGCAAACTGTATGCAGGAATCCTTAAAGGCAGGCAAAGTAACCACAATGCCCAGGGTAAGCACCATCGCTGACGGTACGGCGGTAAAGACCCCCGGAAGCAAGCTGTTCCCTTATATTCAGAAAAATCTGGATGACATTATCACAGTAGAGGATGCAGAGCTGGTTGTGGCATTCCTGGATATGGTGGAAAATCATAAGATGGTAGTGGAAAATTCCGGTCTGCTGACGGTTGCTGCCCTGAAGCATCTGGATGTAAAGGACAAGAAAGTTGTTTCCATCTTAAGCGGCGGAAATATGGATGTAATTACCATGTCCTCCGTAGTACAGCAGGGTCTGATTATGAGGGACAGAATCTTTACGGTATCTGTTCTTCTGCCGGATAAGCCGGGCGAGCTTTGCAGAGTTTCCGGTATTATTGCCGGTGTCAACGGAAATGTAATCAAGCTGGAGCATAACCAGTTTGTTTCCATCAACAGAAGCGCTGCGGTAGAACTTCGGATTACACTGGAAGCATTCGGAACAGAGCACAAGAACCAGATTATTGAAGCACTGGAAAAGGAAGGATATCAGCCGAAGCTGGTCAGAACTACCCTGTAAGGAAATAGAAAAGAATACATTTACCGATAAGATGCTGCTGCTTTAACGAATGTAAATTTGTAGGGCGGCAGTTTCGGTTTTTGAGGGGAACCCACACCCGGAAGACAGGTCGGAGAGGGAAGAGGAAAGAAAATGGCAGAAAAAAAGACAACAAGGCAACGAATAAAGGACTATCTGGTGATTACATTTGCTTCCGCGGTATATGCTGTGGCGGTCAGCCTGTTTCTGGACCCTAACTCTCTGGCACCTGGCGGGGTGACGGGTATTGCCATTATTTTAAACCGGCTGACGGGACTGGAAACCGGTACCTGGGTGCTTTTTATCAATATTCCGATTATTGCGCTGGGAACCTGGAAGCTGGGATGGCGGTTCATTTTATCCACAGGGTATTGTACACTGATTTCCTCTCTTTTTATCAATCTGCTTTCGCCTTTTGGAGCGGTGACAGAGGATTTGCTTCTGGCGGCAGTGGCGGGAGGCTGTCTTATGGCGGTGGGACTTGGACTGGTTTTCAAGTCAGGTGCGACCACCGGAGGAACGGATATTATTGTTAAGCTACTGCGGATTCGCTTTCCTCAGTTGAAAACCGGATTTCTGTTTTTTGTAACAGATGCGGTCATTGTAGCGGCATCCGGCATTGTCTTTAAAAATGTGGATGTGGCACTTTATGCGGGAATTGTCATTGCTATCAATTCCCTTCTGATGGATGTGGTTCTGTACGGAAGGGATGGAGCAAAATTAGTCTTTATTATCAGCGATAAGCATGAAAATATTACAAAGAGGATTCTGGAAGAGCTTGATATCGGCGTGACCTATATTTCCGGCAGCGGAGCGTACAGCGGAAAAGAGAAAAACGTAATCATGTGTGTTATGAAGAAGCAGATTTCCCCCAGGGCGGAGGCGATTGTCCGGGAGGAGGACCCGCTGGCATTCATGATTGTGACGAGCGCCACGGAGATATTCGGGGAGGGTTACAAGAGTATTTACAGCGAAAAGATATAGAATATCAAAAGCTGCAGGTGTCAAGAAAAAATACTTGACACCTGTTTTGCAGTGTAGTATGATAAGCAAGGTTCTTAAGGATTTTGCCGGAAAAAGGTTTCAAAAAGGCAGTAAAATGGATAAGATTTATGAACAGACGATGTTGTTTGACTTTTACGGGGAACTGCTGACAGAGCATCAGAAAAGTATTTATGCGGATGCGGTATACAATGATATGTCCCTCGGCGAAATTGCGGAGGAGAGAGGTATCAGCAGACAGGGAGTACACGACCTGATTAAAAGATGCGACAGGATATTACAGGAGTACGAGAGCAAGCTACATCTGGTAGAGAGGTTTGCCCGGGCAAAGGAAACGGTGAAAAGCATCGAAAGGCTGACAGACGAAAACCGGAATCATCAGGAAAGTTTGAAACAAATCAAGAAACTGGCGCAGGAATTGCTGGAAGAGTTATAAGGAGTTTCAGGTGGCATTTGAGAGCTTAACGGATAAATTACAAAATGTCTTTAAAAATCTGCGGAGCAAGGGCAGACTGACCGAGGCGGATGTGAGAGCGGCGCTGAAGGAAGTCAAGATGGCGCTTTTGGAGGCAGATGTCAATTTTAAGGTAGTCAAGCAGTTTATCAAGGCAGTGGAAGAGCGTGCAATCGGACAGGACGTTATGAACGGATTGAATCCCGGACAGATGGTCATTAAGATTGTAAACGAAGAAATGATTGCCCTGATGGGAAGCGAAACAACGGAAATTGCCATGCAGCCCGGAAAAGCGATTACCGTGATTATGATGGTAGGTCTTCAGGGTGCAGGTAAAACCACTGCAACTGCGAAGATTGCCGGGAAGCTGAAGCAGAAGGGCAAGAAATCCCTGCTGGTTGCCTGCGATATTTACCGTCCTGCTGCGATTGAACAGTTACAGATTAACGGTAAAAAGCAGGAAGTGGATGTATTTTCCATGGGCACAGACCACAAGCCGGTGGAAATCGCAGCGGAGGCAATCCGGTATGCCGAGAAAAACGGGCATAATGTGGTGATTCTGGATACGGCGGGTCGTCTGCATATTGATGAAGATATGATGGCGGAGTTGCAGGAGATAAAGAATCACGTCACAGTACATCAGACGCTTCTGGTCGTGGATGCCATGACCGGACAGGATGCCGTCAATGTGGCAAAAGAGTTTGATGAAAAGGTTGGAATAGACGGTGTTATCCTTTCCAAGATGGATGGTGATACACGAGGTGGTGCTGCATTATCTGTCAAGGCAGTAACCGGGAAGCCGATTCTGTATGTGGGAATGGGCGAAAAGCTTTCCGATATGGAGCAGTTTTATCCGGACCGGATGGCAAACAGAATTTTAGGAATGGGTGACGTACTTTCCCTGATTGAAAAAGCACAGGAAAGTATAGACATAGATGAAGATAAAAGCCGGGAAATGGCCGGCAGAATGAAAAAAGGCAAATTTGACTTTGAGGACTATCTGGAAAGCATGAAGCAGATGCGGAATATGGGTGGTCTGTCAAGTATTCTGGGAATGCTTCCCGGGATGGGAGTGAAAGGCGCTGATTTGGAATCCCTTGTGGATGAAAAGCAGATGAAGCGTATGGAAGCGATTGTGCTTTCCATGACAAAAGAGGAAAGAAAAAATCCCAAGCTGTTAAATCCCCAGAGAAAGCACCGTATTGCAAAGGGTGCCGGTGTGGATATTGCAGTGGTGAACCGCTTTATCAAGCAGTTTGAGCAGAGTCAGAAAATGATGAAGCAGTTCGGCGGAGGCGGAAAGCGCGGACGGGGTATGTTTGGTGGATTCCCCGGTGGACGCGGCGGCTTTCCTTTCTAAAGAGCATCAGAAGGATGCGGATATGGTGAATCCGGCTGTAAAGATTACAGACGTTTCATAAATAGATACAAGTAAAAGTAATTTTATGGAGGAAAAAACAATGGCAGTAAAAATCAGATTAAGAAGAATGGGACAGAAGAAGGCTCCTTTTTATAGAATCATCGTAGCTGATTCCCGTTCCCCCAGAGATGGTAGATTCATCGAGGAAATCGGAACCTACGACCCCAGCACAGAGCCCAGCACTTTCAAGATTGACGAGGAGCTGGCAAAGAAGTGGCTTGCAAACGGAGCACAGCCTACTGAGCAGGTTGGAAAGCTTTTCAAGGCAGCTGGCATCGAAAAATAAATTGAATTCTTTGGAGGTGGCTTATGAAGGAATTAGTTGAAGTAGTTGCGAAAGCACTGGTCGACAATCCGGATGAGGTTGTTGTAACTGAGAAAACTGAAGGCAGAAATACAATCATTGAACTTCATGTAGCTGCATCCGATATGGGTAAGGTTATCGGCAAACAGGGAAGAATTGCAAAGGCAATCCGTTCTGTTGTGAAAGCTGCATCATCCAAGGACAATAAAAGAGTTGATGTTGAGATTGTATAAGATTGAAAGTAAGCAGGGAGGGACAAGGGTTGTTCCTCCTTGCTTTCGCTAATCCCAGAGAAATAGCCGGACAGGAATGGAGAACAGGTATGGAAGAGTTTTTTCAGGTAGGAATTATTACTTCAACCCATGGTGTCAAAGGGGAAGTAAAGGTATTTCCCACAACGGATGATGCAAGAAGGTTTAAGAGATTAAAGGAAGTAATTGTCAGGACAAATAAAGAAGAGGTAACGCTGGAAGTAGAGGGCGTAAAGTTTTTTAAGCAGTTTGTTATTTTAAAGTTCAGCGGAATTGATGATATCAATGAGGTGGAAAAATATCGTAAGGCAACTCTCTGGGTACCCAGAAAGAATGCGGTACGTTTAAGCAGAAATGAATATTTTGTGGCAGATTTGATGGGACTTCGGGTGTTGAATGAGGAAGAAGAGGAAATCGGTACCCTCAGGGATGTAATGGGAACCGGGGCGAATGATGTTTATGTGATAGATTTGAAGGATGGAAGAGAACTCCTGCTTCCGGCGATTAAGCAGTGCGTACTGGATGTGAATGTGGAGGAAGGCTTTATTAAAATTCATATTCTTGAGGGGCTAGTGTGAAAAATATGCTTGATAGCATATTTTTCGCACGGCTATTTGTGCCGCAGGCGTCACAAAGTAGCTTTTTATCGCAGAACTGAATCTGAAATTCAGTTCGCGATTCCTTCGGCAAAGGAATGCCTGCGGAATGGAGATTAGTGTGAAAAGAACTTCTAATCACTCAGAGCAAAGGCTCTTTCGTGAAGAAGTTCTAAGTTTCACACGTGAGTTTGTGTCTGCGCGCACTTGACACAAACTCGAGATGCGCAAAGAGCGTGCGCAGAAATGAGGGTTAGTGTGAAATTTCATGTTTTGACACTTTTTCCTGAAATGATTGAACAGGGGCTTGGGACAAGTGTAATCGGAAAGGCGATGCAGCGGGGGGCAATTTCCCTGAATGTGGTCAACATCAGAGATTATACGGAAGAAAAGCATGGAAAAGTGGATGATTATCCCTATGGCGGCGGTGCGGGGATGCTGATGCAGGCGCAGCCTGTTTACGATGCCTGCAGGGCTGTGACGGGAGAAAGAAAAATCCGGACAGTTTATGTGACCCCTCAGGGAAAGCCTTTTACCCAGAAAATGGCAGAGGAATTTTCCAGGGAAGAAGAGCTTTTACTGCTTTGCGGTCATTATGAAGGAATTGATGAACGGGTTCTGGAGGAGGTTGTCACGGACAGGGTTTCCATCGGAGATTATGTTCTGACCGGAGGAGAACTTCCGGCGATGGTGATGATTGATGCCATAGCAAGGCTTGTGCCGGGAGTCCTTGGAAACGAAACCTCCGCGGAGGAAGAGAGCTTTTACAATGATTTGCTGGAATATCCCCAGTATTCCAGACCGGAGGTCTGGCATGAGAAGAGGGTGCCGGAGGTTCTGCTTTCCGGAAATCATAAAAAGATTTCTGCCTGGCGGCTGGAAAAGGCAAGGGAGAGAACCCGGGAAGTACGCCCGGAGCTGTATGTAAAATATGAGGCAAAGCAGCAGCTTATCCGGAAGCTGTCAAAGGAAAAAAGAAATCATATTGCCATGATAGAATGTCTTCGCAGAGGTGCGGGGGAGATTCTGTGGGAGGAAAAGGGAAGTGTTCTGCTCCGTCACAGACCTTCCGGTGTCTGCATGGTTCTGGGGGGGCAGGAGAAAGTACTGCCTGAACCGCTTTTGAAAAGACTGGCAGAGGAAACGGGAGAAATGGTGGTCTGTCAGGAATGGGTAAAGGAAATACTGCGTCAGGGGCAATATCGGGAAATGATGCAGTGTATTCAATATCTGTATCCCCAGAAGGAAACTCTTTCCGTAATCTGTAAGGATATCAGGCAGCTTTCTCTGGAAAACCTGTCAGAAGAACAGTTCGAGGAAATGTGCAGGTATTATACCCTTGGAGGCAAAGAGTATTTGCAGGAAAGAATACAGGCAGGTGCAATGTACGGGGCATTTGAGGGCGAAAGGCTGACAGGATTTATTGGAATCCATTCGGAGGGCAGCCTTGGGATGCTTTATGTGCTGGAGGAATACAGAGGGCGGGGAATCGCCAGAAGTCTGGAAGCCTATGCCATCAATAAGATGCTGGAAAGAGATTGGATTCCCTATGTTCATGTAATAGAAGGAAATGAAATATCCTGCCGGTTACAGGAGAAGCTTGGACTTTACCGGGCAGAGAAAAAAATCTGGTGGCTGGAGAAAGCAGGAGCATGCCAGACCGGCTGCGAAGGAGATTGATGAATCTTCAGAAAATATATAAAATGTCTTGCAAAACGGGAAACAACGTGGTAAAATTTTAATGTTGTGTAAACGAAGATGGTCCTCTGTTACGAATATGTATTAAGAACATCCCCATTTATTTAAGGAGGCTCGTTATGAGTGATATTATTAAGGAAATCGAAGCTGAACAGCTCAAGGCAAGCGTTGATGAGTTCAACGTAGGCGACACCGTAAGAGTTTATGGTAAGATTAAGGAAGGAAACCGTGAAAGAATCCAGGTATTCGAAGGCGTTGTCCTGAAAAGACAGGGCGGAAGCAACCGTGAGACTTTCACTGTAAGAAAGTCTTCCAATGGAATCGGTGTTGAGAAGACCTGGCCGTTACATTCTCCCAACGTTGAGAAGGTTGAAGTAGTCAGAAAGGGTAAAGTAAGACGTGCTAAGCTGAACTACTTAAGAGACCGTGTTGGTAAGAAGGCAAAGGTTAAAGAGCTTGTAAAGTAATTCCTGAAAGGACAACCTCCCTATGGTTGTCCTTTCTTTTTTTTTATGCTATAATGTGCAACAGGCACAGCAGAAAAACAAGCGACGCGAAGCGGCATTTGTTTTTCTGTGCCTGTTGCAACGAGCAAACCTTCTGCGAAGCAGAAGAAGGAGCGCGGAAGCGCGGGTTTGCGAGTATGCACCCGAAGGGTGCAGAGGAGAAGAGCAAACCTTCTGCGAAGCAGAAGAAGGAGCGCGGAAGCGCGGGTTTGCGAGTATGCACCCGAAGGGTGCAGAGGAGAAGAGCAAA
>ENA-UESE01001426-UESE01001426.1-human-gut-metagenome-genome-assembly--contig:-NODE-1426-length-18300-cov-8.853153_pt1 | contig 18300 bp, 18 predicted proteins | sample MGYA00242995_ERZ507996 | MGnify/ENA primary metagenome ERZ507996 (study PRJEB26167, sample SAMN06115489) | human gut metagenome | host: Homo sapiens | place: China:Sichuan | collected 2015-04-15... | reverse complement strand
AAAAATATAATGAGGGCCGCTCCATATCCGGGTATAGCAATATGCTTCCAACCAAGACAGGAGCGGCCCTCTGTTTTATTTCTGAGCTAAAAGGTGTGTTTTCAAAAGCACATTCTCTAAGGCTCTATGATCTTCATGTAACTGCCACCAGCAGGGCTTCAGAAAGCAGAGAACATTCTCCGCCCATCTGTAGTCATCCGGCTGCAGCGTTCCCATTGCGACACCGCGCTGAAACGCGGCGTTTCGTTTCCGTACAGACACTTCCACACCGGCCTGCGCCAAATGCGCGTTCAAAAAACCGCAAATGACAGCCGCCTCTTCCGTTGTATAAAGCATAGTTCTCCTCCCTTTCCGCAAACAGGCATCATTGTAACACGGTGCTCTTGTTTTGAAAATGGGCTGTTTCCACAAGTTTTCTCTCAAAAGTTTGTTGCAAACAGTTGTTCGATTTACGACGGCGTGCTATACTGATAGACACTAAGGACGAGGAGGCGCGCTATGCAGCAGAGCGGACGGACATATATTGCCATTGACTTAAAATCGTATTATGCGTCCGTCGAGTGCATGGAGCGCGGTCTTGACCCGATGACGACCAATCTGGTCGTAGCAGATCTTAGCCGCACGGAGAAAACCATTTGTCTCGCGGTATCGCCTTCTCTGAAGGCATACGGTATTTCCGGCAGAGCACGGCTCTTTGAAGTGGTCGAGCGCGTCAAGGAGGTCAACGCCGAACGTCGGCGCAAAGCAGGCGGCAATCTTTTTGAAAAGAGCTGCGATGCCCATGAGCTGGCAGTTGACCCGTCACGCGCGGTTGGCTATCTTGTCGCGCCGCCGCAGATGGCGAAATACATTCAGATCAGCACGCAGATCTACAATGTCTATCTCAAATACATCGCGCCCGAGGACATCCACGTCTACTCCATCGACGAGGTGATGATGGATGTGACCAGCTACCTCGAGACGTATCATATGACCACCCGCGAGCTGGCGAAGACCATGATCCTCGATGTGCTGCGCACCACGGGCATCACGGCCACGGCGGGCATCGGCAGCAATCTCTATCTCTGCAAGGTCGCTATGGACATTATGGCGAAGCATGTGCAGCCGGACAAAGATGGCGTCCGCATTGCGGAGCTTGACGAAATGAGCTACCGTGAGCAGCTTTGGGCGCACCGCCCGCTGACAGATTTCTGGCGCATTGGGCGCGGTTATGCAAAGAAGCTGGAAGCCATCGGCATCTACACCATGGGGGATGTTGCAAGATGCTCCATCGGCAAGCCGAACGAATACTATAATGAAGAACTGCTCTATCGGATGTTCGGCATCAACGCTGAGCTCCTCATCGACCACGCATGGGGCTGGGAGCCGTGCCGTATGCAGGATATCAAGGCATACCGGCCGGAAACGAACAGCGTCTGCTCTGGACAGGTTCTCCAATGCCCGTATTCCTTTGAGAAAGCACGGTTGGTTGTACGGGAGATGGCGGAGGCCGTCGCGCTGGATCTGTTGGAAAAGAAACTGGTAACGGATCAGTTGACCCTGACGGTGGGATATGACATTGAAAACACCGCAGGCGGCAGCTACCACGGCGAGACCGTGACAGACCGCTATGGCAGGAAGATCCCCAAGCACACCCACGGAACAGCAAACCTGCCGAGAAAAACATCTTCGGCCCGGAGCATCACGGACGCCGTTCTTGGCGTTTATGACGCAAAGGTCAATCCGAAGCTGTCTATTCGGAGACTTACCATCACAGCTAATCGGCTGGTGGGCGAAGATACGGCACAGCAGGAGCCGGAAGCTCCGGTGCAGTTTAACCTGTTCGATAATATCGAGGTACAGGAGCAACGACTGCAGGAGGAATCGGCTCAGTTGGAGCGGGAGCGCAAAATTCAGGAGGCTATGCTGGGTATCAAGAAAAAATTCGGTAAGAACGCCATTTTGAACGGCGGGAGCTATCTGGAAGGCGCTACCGCTAAAGAACGGAATAAGCAGATCGGAGGGCATAAGGCATGAGCGGACAATACGATGACATCATTCGTCTGCCCCATCCGGATTCGCCAAAACATCCACGGATGTCCCTCTATGACCGTGCGGCGCAGTTCTCGCCCTTTGCCGCCCTGACCGGCCACAGCACCGCCATTGCGGAAACCGGGCGGCTGACGGACCAGCGCATGGAACTGGACGAATACGAAATGGCGCGGGTTGACGCGGAATTGCAGCGCCTCCAGGAGCTGCTTCCCAGCAGGTCCACGGTGTCCATCACCTACTTTGTGCCGGACGAACGGAAGAACGGCGGCAGCTACCAAACTGTCATCGGATCGGTCAAGCGGATCGACGCGGTCAACGGCGTGATCCAAATGACGGATCGGCAGTGTATTCCCATCGCGGATGTTTTCAGCATCGAGATCATCCCGTAAGGACACCATAACGAAAACTCCCAAACCCATTTGTGAAAGTGGGCTTGGGAGTTTTCATTATCATTCAAATTAAATCAAAAAAGGAGGAATCCGAATGAATCCAAACGCAGATTATCTCGGCATCGTCACCATGCTTCGCAGCCTGCGGGAGCAGGGTCTCGTCAGCGGCAGCGAAGCCAAAAAAATCGCCGCGCGGCTGAGGGTACAGCTTGGCGCGGACATCATTATTTCTCTTTGATTTCTTCGCTTTTAGGATAGCATTTGCGGATGTTATATGGTATTGTGTGTTGCTGACGAAGGAGGTGGCAAAGGAATGAACAACCGTGAAAAAAACATTGGCTCTCTTGCTCTGAAGTCCGCACCGCGTCGTATCATCATTCCTGCCGCCGATCAGGACCACGCGCGCCCCCTCCGGGTAGCGGCATACGCCCGCGTCAGCTCGGACTCCAGTGACCAGCTCCACTCCTACGCCGCCCAAACCGCTTACTTCGCAAAGCTCATCAACAGCGATCCGAATTGGACGTTTGTAGATGTCTATGCAGACAAGGGCATCACCGGCACCTCCACTGAAAAGCGGGAGGACTTCCAACGGATGATGGAAGATTGCCGCAGTGGAAAAATCGACCGTATCCTCGTTAAATCCATCTCCCGCTTCGCCCGGAACACCAAGGAAAGTCTGGCGGCTGTACGGGAGCTGAAGTCTCTCGACGTCAGCGTCTACTTTGAGGAGCAAAACATTGACACCGCGCAGGCCACCGGCGAAACACTCACAGCAGTCTTCTCAGCTCTGGCCCAAAAGGAAAGTGAAGCGATCTCTGAGCGGATGCGCCACAGCTACCAGATGCGGATGCAGCGCGGCACCTTCTCCACCCACTGCGCCCCCTACGGCTACCGGCTGGTTAAAAATCGGCTTGAGGTCATTGAGGAAGAAGCCGTCATCATCCGCCAGATCTTCGACCGCTATCTCTCTGGCATCAGCATGGAGGATATCGCAAAGGAGATCACGGCGCTGGGCATCCCCACCAAGCAAAACACCCCCTTCTGGCAGGTTCGCAGCATCCAATACATTCTGCGAAATGAAAAATATGTCGGGAACTCCCTGCTGGGGAAAACTTACACCACACTCACTCTCCCCCACCGGAAAATAGAGAATAAAGGTAAGGGAGTCCAATATTTTATTGAAGGAAGTCATCCTCCCATCGTCAGCCGCACGGTGTTTGATAAGGCGCAGCAGCTTCTATCGCGAAAAAGCGCCGTTGTTCCCCCTCGTGCCGCCACCCCCCATCCCCTTTCACGGAAAATCGTATGCGGACATTGCGGCGCGTTCTGCAAGCGAAAGAAAACCCGCGGCACCGCCTACTGGATCTGCCAGACACATAATAAAAATGCCAGAAGCTGTCCGACCATGCAGATCCCCGAAACGGAGATCACAGATGCATTTCTTCGGATATATTTCACACTCAAGCATCATGGCGATCAGGTGCTGACCCAGCTCATTCAGGATCTCCAAACTGCCAAAAACGGCAAGCTGCTTTGGAGCGAGGATATTGTAGAACTCAATAAGCAAATAGCGGACATTGCGTGTCAGGAACGATTATTGGCCCAGCTCAAGCAGCAGGCCGTGGTCGATCCTGATATTTTTATATTCCAAAGCAATCAACTGGCCGAACAGCGCCGCGAGGCAAAACTGAAAAAATCCCGCATCCTCCGTTCCGAAGACGATCAGACAGTTCAACGCACACAGGAGCTTCTGGACATTCTGGAAGATGGGCCGGATCTGCTGACGACCTTCGATGAGGCACTGTTCAGCGAATTGGTTGAGACGATCACCATTCAGGATAACAGCACCATCCGCTTCCGCCTGATCAACGGGCTGGAGCTTCCGGAACACATTGAAAGGAAAAAATAAACCGATGGCAAGCAAACGAAAAATGGTCTTTGGCTACCGCATGGAGCTTGGGGACATCGTCCCTTCTCCCAACGAGGCCGAAACGGTGCGGTACATCTACACACGGTACCTCGCCGGCGCGTCATTCCAGTGCTTGGCAAACGAGCTGAATCAGAAAGTGCTCCCCTACCACACCGGCAAGTCCTGGAACAAAAATATGGTGGCCCGTATTCTGGAGGACAGCCGCTATGTTGGAGCGGATCTCTATCCCCCGATCATATCCGCTGAACAGCTCCAAGCCGTACAGGAACGGCGAAAGCAGAACTGCACGGCCTCTCCCCCGCTCCCCGCGCAGGCCGAGCTCTATAAGCTGTGCGGCAGCGCAGTCCCCGGCAGCGCAGCGAAAAGAATACGCAAGGCGTTGAATCATCTGATTGATGATCCTCTGCGGATCAGTATGGCGGCATCCGCCGTCTGCGACACGGCAGAGATCCGGCAGCTCCAGCAGGAACTGGACACGCTGCTGCAGACACCGCCTGTAGATGAGGACGCCGCACGGCAGAAAGCCTTGGAGGTCGCGTCCCTAAAGCTGGCGAGCGTCAAAACGGAAGAATATGAATCCCACCGTCTCCGCAGCGTCTTTGAAACACATCCGAAAATGGACGCGCTGGATGCCGCGCTTCTGAAGCAGAGCCTACGCAAAATCGAATGCCACGGTGACACGGTATGCCTTCTGCTGAAAAACGGCCAATGGATGGAAGCGTAGGCAGATGTGCATACCACCGGAATACGCAAAAAAACATTGCAATAAAAGGAGCGTGAGCGCGCATGACAGAGTCTCAGCCGGAAAAGAAGATCATCGTCATTCCGGCAAAAAAGGAATCCCCGCAGGAACAGGCCAAGAAGCGGAATCTGCGTGTTGCCGCCTACTGCCGCGTCTCCACCGGTGATGAGGAGCAGTTGACCAGCTATGAAAACCAGAAAGCCTTCTACACCGAAAAGATCATGAAAAATCCGGAGTGGACAATGGTGGATATTTTCGCGGATGAGGGCATCACGGGAACTTCCACCTGCCGGCGTAAGGATTTCCTGCGTATGATCCGCCAGTGCAGACAGGGCAAGATCGACATGATCCTTGCCAAATCCGTCTCCCGCTTCGCCAGAAATACGCTGGATACCATCAGCTATACCCGTGAGCTGCGGAGCCTTGGCATCGCCGTGATCTTCGAGGAGCAGAACATCAACTCCATCTACCCGGAAAGTGAATTCCTCATCGCGCTCCACGCCGCCTTCGCACAGTCCGAGAGCGAATCCATCTCCGCCAATGTCCGCTGGGGCAAGCGCCAGTCCATCAAAGACGGCAAAGTCACCTTCCAGTACAAAACCCTGCTAGGCTATGAAAAAGGGCCCGATGGAAATCCTGTGATCATTCCGGAGGAAGCAGAAACTGTCCGCCGGATTTTTGAATGGTACCTTGCCGGAAAAAGCGTCCGGGATATCCGTCTGGTGCTGGTGGCTGGTGGGTTCCGGAACGCCGTTGGAAACACAGACTGGACCACCAGCAACCTGCGCTCCATCCTCACCAATGAAAAATATTGCAGAGACGCTCTGCTCCAGAAAACCTTCGTTAAGGACTGCATCAGCAAAAAATCGATCCCAAACACAGGGCAGCTCACCAAAGTCCTGATTCAAAACAATCATGAAGCCATTATCAGCCATGAGATATTCGATGCCGTGCAGCTTGAACTCGCGCGGCGCCGCGCGCAGGACGGCCGCTCAAGAAAAAGCGCCCCCACGGGTCGCGGAAAATTCAGCGGCAAATACGCGCTCAGCGGTCTGCTGTTCTGTGCGGAATGCGGCACGGCTTACCGGCGTGTCGTATGGACACAGCATGGTGAAAAACGCGCGGTATGGCGCTGCACGAGCCGTCTGGACTATGGCAAAAAATACTGTCTGAACTCTCCGACGCTGGATGAGGAACCGCTCCAACAGGCAATTTTGAACGCCATCAACTCCGTCATGTCCGATCATAGCGCTTTGGCAGAGCAGCTTAAAGATACAATGGAGCAGGAGCTATCCCCCATCCCCGGCGAGAGCATGAGCCTCGGAGACATTGACCGCGCCATAGCAGACTTGGGTCGGCAATTCACCGCCCTGCTGAGCGAGGCCGCCGTTGCGGACAACGCGGACGGTTACACCGCGCGGTTTCAATCTATCTCCACGGCAATGGCAGAGTTCAAGCGCCGCAAGGCCATCATCCAACAGCTGCGGCAAGAACAGGATCAAACAAACCACCGCATACAGAAGGTCACAATGGCGCTGAAAAGCACATCGAACAGGCTCACGGAATGGGATGACGGCACGATCTATCAGCTGCTGGAAAAGGTCACCGTCCTGTCCAGAGAGCGCATCCGTGTGACGCTGCGGGACGGTCTGGAAATTGAACAGGCTGTAGAACAGCCAAAAAGGAGGAAATTCGCATGATTTATGTAACTGGCGACTGCCACGGAAACTTCCGGCGTTTCCAATCGGAATACTTCCCGGAACAAGCTAACATGACAAAGGATGACACGGTCATCATCACCGGAGACTGCGGCGGCGTGTGGTTTGGCGACAGCCGCGACGATGAAACGCTGGACTGGCTGGAACGCCTGCCCTTCACGCTGGCCTTCGTCTGCGGCAACCACGAAAACTATGATGCGCTGGCGAGATACCCCGTAGCGGAGTGGCGCAGCGGCAAGGTGCATTGCGTTCGGCCTCACGTGCTGCACCTGATGCGCGGTCAGATCTTCGAGCTGGAGAGTTACCGCTTCTTCACCATGGGCGGCGCAAAAAGTCATGACATCGAGGATGGGATTCTGGAGCCGGATGCCCCGGATTTTGAGCGAAGGCTCATGATGCTCCAGCGCAAGCCCAGAGCGAGGTACCGCGTCAACCACATCTCGTGGTGGGCGCAGGAGCTGCCCTCCGATGAAGAATACGCCGAGGCACGGCGAAACCTCGACGCGGTCGGCTGGGCGGTGGACTACATCATCACCCACTGCGCCCCCACCAGCATCGCCCTCATGGGAAGCCGCCACAACGAGGCGGACCGGCTCACGGACTTTTTGCAGGAGGTACGGGAAAGAGCAAAATACCACTACTGGCTGTTCGGCCATTATCATGACAACAAAGCCATTGACGAAAAGCATATTCTGCTGTGGGAGCAGATCGTGCGAGTCATCTGAAACAGGTCAAAGCAGAGAAAAACACGGCGGTCCCCGTGCTTTTCTCTGCTTTGAGCGTTGATCAGGCGCGCTGCGCCGGAAAGGAGAAAGCCAATGAACATTCGCAAGCCCACAGATTACGCCACCATGTTCACCACACTGGACGCCGCTGTTGCGGCGCATCTTCCGCAGATGGAATTGTACTGCGAAATTGGTCGGGTGGTCAGCGGCAGAGTCGAGAAAGGCGCGGCTGTCGCGGCGTCTGAATACCTGCAAGCGGCCTATCCCACAGCCGAGGGCTTCTCTCCCCGCAATGTGCGCCGTATGCGCGCGTATTACGCGACCTACGAAGAATCCCCTGAAATCATGCATCTGGCGATGAACCTCGGCTGGACGCGGAATGTGGCGATTTTAGAGGGATGTAGCAGCAAAAAGGAACGGGCGTGGTACATCCGAGCCGTGCTGCGTTTCGGATGGAAAAAAGCGAAACTGCTGGCCGCCATAGAATCTCAGGTGTGGCTGTATTCTTCTCTCGACGAGCAAGCGGTTTCCTGCTATACTGGTGAAAAAGAAATAACGCAGGAGAGCGAGAGCGATGAAGAAGATACTCTTTGTATGCCATGGCAATATCTGCCGCAGCCCCATGGCCGAGTTTGTGATGAAGGACTTGGTAAAAAAAGCTGGGCTGGCGTCAGAGTTCCATATCGAATCGGCGGCCACCAGCCGGGAGGAGATCGGCAATCCGGTCTATCCCCCGGCGCGGCGCAAGCTGGCGGAGCATGGGATCTCCTGCGACGGCCACGCGGCGCGGCAGCTCACCAATCAGGACTACGACAAGTACAACCTGCTGATCGGCATGGACAGCGCGAACCTGCGGAATATGCACCGCATCTGCGGCGGCGACTTTGCCGGCAAGCTGCGCCTCCTGATGGACTACACCGACCACCCCCGCGATGTTGCCGACCCGTGGTACACCGGCGATTTCGAGGCCACATGGCGGGATGTGCTGGAAGGATGTCAAGGTCTACTGAGAGAGGCAAAACTTATGTAGACTTTCCCCAAAAATGTGCTATAATAAGCATAGAAAGTTGCATTATAAAGACGATATAGCCTGCGGAGGATGACTAATGAAGGTCGAATACTATGTGACTGATGCCACAACAGGAATTCCTGTATGGGCGGAAATAAGGAAGGCAACACAATTCGACTATAAGAAAACCGTTGAAGAACAATGGCAGACAAGCTGGCTATCCGATTTCATTCAGACGGACTCATTGGAGAAGTACGCACTTGAAATTGCGGCAACCGGAGAATTAGTTGGACTTGGTGCATACAGGGATATGCCGGAAGGCGTTCTGGTATATGTTGAATATATCGAAAGCGCACCGCATAGTAATCCTACATTAGCTGGTCGGCGTAAATATAAAGGCATTGGAGCAGCGTTGCTTGCCTATGGCATTCAGTTATCGATCGACTACGGATACGGTGGAGCGATTTATTTAAAGGCAAAAACTTCAGAAATCAGGGAACACTATATTCGGGATTTTGGAGCAATTCCATTCAGCAGATTAGATCCATACCTGCTTTTGATCGATGGAGAAGCGGCAAGAGAGTTATTTTCGCAATATTTGAAGGAGGAGTAATCATGTTACAGGAAAAGTATGCAAAACTGGACGACTTAGCAGCGCCGAACTGTTATGTTGCGCCTCCGACCAGTGAGGATCTGTCCTATGTCGTTCATTTCCGTCAGATATGCAAGCGGTACAATATTGACTTTTCATCTGCCGATTCTGATGAGAAGAATTTTGTGATGAAAATGGCGGAAAAGAGCTTTATGCCAAAGCGAGCCTGATATATAAAATCCATTATGCCGCAAGCGACTGAAAGGAACGAACGAGTCACACTTTTCGATTAAACGGACTTGTAAGTATTTTCAAGCGCCTGCGGCGTTCTTATTGTTCAGTGCATGATACGGTTACATAAGGCAGCAAATTTGTTGAAAACCTTGCCGCCGACATCAAAATTTCTTCCCCGGACACCACCGGCTACTCCGTGAGAAACCTGAAATATATGGCAAAGTTCGCAGCAGCTTATTCCGGTGGTGAATTTGTGCAACAGCCTGTTGCACAAATCCCGTAGGGACATAATGTTGCGTTATTGGACAAGCTCTTCGATAGCAAAGAACGCCTTTGGTACACGGAGAAGATCGCAGAGAATGAACCACACCGACCGCCCCGGCGATGTTGCCGACCCGTGGTACACAGGCAATTTCGAGGCCACTTGGCGGGATGTGCTGGAAGGGTGTCAGGGGCTACTGAGAGAGGCAAAACTTATATTATATATTCCTTATTAAAAAGCTGGCTGCGAGGAGGTATGTATGAAGCGTTTTTTTGCAATGTTACTTTTTTTATCCATTACTTTCCTGGGAGGATGTACACAAACCGCAACAAAGATAAGTGAAAATTCAGACGAGACTATCCAGCCGTCAGTCGAATTGTCATTCTCTGATGACATGCTTTCTCATAACAATAATGCCTCCGATGCAATCTGCTATGATTGGCTGGAAGCTCAAATTCATCAGTTCAGTATAGATGATGTAAAAAACGCTTTTTTTGCAGATGATCCTATCATATCGGACGAAAACAGCGATTATGGAAGCTATAGCCTCTATGTAGCTTTAGGATTATCTGGTGCCTATCTCCAGATGGAATATAACAGCACGACCAGACAGACGATATTTTATAAGACACCATGGTATGATCCTAAAGTGCATTTGCTTGTAAAAGACTATCCTGCGGATATTGATTCGTTTAACAAGAACAACATAGACAAGTTGCCACAGGGAGAAGATTTGGCGTTTGCAACAGTCCAAGAAGCAGAAGATTCCGTAAGAAAGGTACTGGAACTATTGGGCTGTGAAAACGTGGGGACAGCAGAAGTATATTCATTAAGTCCAGAAATCCTGACCTCACTGGATGAGAGTATACGCAGAGTAGACGATGATGGAAATGACATGCCGATGCAGACTTGGACTGACGAGGACGCCTGCTACTACATCGTGTTTCGGGAGGAATATGATGGCCTTGTATTTTCCCGAGAGGGTATCCAATGGGAGGGAACCAACATCGTTGCATATTACTCTGCCAGAGGAATCGAATACATGTCTATCAGCACACCTCTTGAAGTAACAGCGACAGGACAGCAAATTGAAGTTCCATCCGTGGAAGATGCCAAAGCAATGATCACCGATAAGTATAATAGTATCATCATGACAGCTCCAGCGACCGTAGAGGAAATATCACTGGAATATATTATGACAGTCGGCCAAGGCACCTTGGTTCCATCCTGGCGGATCATTGTTGATGAAAGTACTGCACAAATTCCCTATAAATGTTGTGTACGATTTGACGCCCTGACTGGAAAGGAACTTACATGGTGATCCAAAAAAGTGAAAGCGTCATGAACGGCTTTTTTCAGGCCTTTCGGATGGAAGTTCTGCGCGCTATTCAAAATTCCTTTTTTCCAACAACATATTTTGCAATTCTGATTACGCTTTTCCTGAATATTTACCTCTATACTACAACAGATAGTTATGTTTCTGTAGCGTATTTACTGGAGTATTCCTTTATTGGATCCTTGACGATGCTCTTCTATGTTTGGGGTGTTTTGCCGCATGGCCTTTCTTATTGTGTAGACAAACGAAGTGGTTTTTTGCGACAAATTGGGAATCGATGCCCTGTCAGGAATTACTGCATTGCAAAATGCTGTGCGGCTTTTTTGACATCCGCCTTGACTATGGCTATGTCGATAAGCACTTTCCTGTGGCTCCTTTCCTTTTTTCGCCCGTTAGATAACGATGTTTACTTAGACGCTTCAGGCTATCGACTGTGGTATCCAAGCCACCCTCTTTTTTACTTTATAATCGCTGCTACAATTCTCTCTTTGGGCAGCGGACTGTTTAGCATAGTCGCTCTTTGGATTTCCAGTTATATTCAAAACAGTTTCGCCATTATGGCTTCGCCGCTGTTGCTCTATTATACCCAAAGCATCATATTTAATAAATTGGGACTCAATGGACTGCGGTTTCTTAGCTTTTCCTCAGTTTTTCATTTCACTCCAGGCTTTTCATCCCCAGCGGCAAATTTCTTCTATACATGCGGCTATTTGCTGACATTGGCAGTTTTTTTTGGATGGCTATTTATCAAAAGCGTGGAAAAGAGGTGGCAGTATGATTAGTATAAAATGCGGCTTAAACACATTTTTGAAATGGAAAGGGAATCCCAAGATATGGGTAGTTGGCTTATTCCTGATTTTCTATGTCTACAATCTTACCGCTCCAATTGTGAAATTTTGCAAGGAAGTAAATTATGCAGTGAGTCCGTGGCTTTTCCCATATTTCTTTTCCAATCCAACAACTCTCCTGCTTTTTATGCTGGCATTTGTGCTTTATCTATGTGATGCCCCTTTTTTGGATCAGCAACAGGTTTTTGTTCTGCTTCGGACGGGACGACAAAAGTGGACAGTAGGCCAGCTTCTGTATGTTGCGGCTGCTTCTTTCGCTTTTTTTCTGGCCATTTTTTTCCTATCACTTATATTTACCTGGCCGCATCTTCAATTTATGAACGATTGGGGAAAAATTATTGGCACCCTCACTCAAACAAATGCGGGACAAAGCTATGGAATAATGACTCTTTCATTCAACCTCATGAACAACTATGCGCCCATTACTGCCATGCTGCTATCCTTTACCCTAATGTGTGGCATTGGTATATTGCTGGGGAATTTCATGTTCTTTGTTAATCTGTGGGGGAATAGATCCTTGGGCGTTGGAGGTGCCACCGCACTTGTTCTATTGCCGGCTTTGCTTCATTTTGAGGGGTTTTATAAATTTTCCTACCTATCACCAGTTTCATGGGGGAATCTGTCTCTTATGGCAAGCGGTCTTGCGACACGGCTTACGCCCCCTTATGCATACAAAGCGCTTTTACTTTGTAATATGGTACTGATAGCTGCGATTTTTACGACGATCCATAAGAGTGATCTCACAGTTGAGGAGGTTGTGCGATGAGCGATTGCATCATTGTCGTGGACCATGCCGAAAAACGTTTCGGTGAGCAGGTCGCTTTACGGGATGTGTCGGTTTCTTTTGAAGCCGGTAAAATACATGGCATTATTGGCAGAAATGGCTCTGGAAAAACGGTGCTTTTCAAATGTATTGTTGGATTGATGCCACTGACCAGTGGGAGTATTCAAGTAAATGGCCGGCACATAGAAACTGGCAAGACTGTCCCAGATGATATTGGCGCAATTATTGAAACACCTGGATTTCTCCCCAACTACTCCGGTTTTCGCAACCTGAAGTTTTTGGCTACTCTGCGGGGGCGTATTAAAGATGCAGAGATCCGAAAAGCTATGCAACAAGTTGGATTGGATCCTGAAAGCCGCAAGCATGTTGGAAAATATTCCCTTGGTATGCGGCAGCGTCTGGGTATTGCACAGGCAATTATGGAGCATCCGAAACTTTTGGTATTGGACGAGCCGATGAATGGATTAGATAATAATGGCGTTCGCGAAATGAGAGAACTATTTATAGCTTTAAAAAAAGAGGGAACAACAATTTTAATGGCAACGCATAGTTCTGACGATGTGAGGGAACTGTGTGATACAGTCCATGAGATGGATTGCGGAGTAATCAGTAAACGGGATGACCTTAATTCATTTCCAACAACTTAGGCGGAAGATATGCCACACAATATGTAAAATAGCATTGCCCACCGTTTTTCTGACAGAAAAATACGCCCTACGCTGAACAAGCCCTACGCCTTATAAGGCGCAGGGCTTGCTACTGCTTTTTTGAGATGAATCTGCAAAAGTAACCAAACTGTTACTTTGCCGTCAGAGTGACGGTTTTAGAACGGGAGTCGGAATCTCCGCCTGCATCTTCCGCAAAAACGCTAACTTCGACCCGATACCGTGTGCCGGTTTCGCCATCGAAATAAATTGTATTCGCATAAGAAGTAGCGTTTTTCTTAGACATTCCAGAATCATCTTTATTAAGACTTTCCACAAGTGTGGTTCCATTTTCGTAAATTTTGATGCTCAAAGCCAAAGACGGTGACTTTTTTATCTCCGACTGGCTGAGAAACCGGAACACTGTTGAGTTCCTTGGGATTTGGGAACAGATACACAACCCCAATTTTAATTATGGCGAATTCGCCACAATTAGAAGTCAGGCTGGCTTGAACAGCTACAAGATCAGCGTAAAAGAATGGGTGGAAAAAACCAACGCAATTGGTCTCAAAGCCAAGGCCGGACGATATGGTGGAACATACGCATATAAGGACATCGCCTTTGAGTTCGGTATGTGGATCAGCCCCGAATTCAAAATCTACCTCATCAAAGAGTTTGAGCGGCTCAAGTCTGAAGAACTTAAACAGCTCGGTTGGGACATCGAGCGCAACCTTGCCAAGATCAATTATCGGATTCATACCGATGCTATCAAGGAAAATCTGATTCCGCCGGAACTGTCTGCGCGGCAGATTTCCCTGGTCTATGCCAACGAAGCCGATGTCCTGAATATGGCGCTGTTCGGTATGACAGCCAAAGAGTGGCGCGATGCCCATCCGGATCTCAAAGACAACATCCGTGACTATGCTAATGTTTCCCAACTTGTATGCCTGTCCAACTTGGAGAACTTGAATGCGGTTTTCATCAACGAGGGAATGCCGCAGGCGGAGAGATTGGCAAAACTCAACGCCATCGCCATCAGCCAAATGAAGGTGCTGACGGAGGATCACAGGCTGCTGCAGCTCGACGTTGCCAAGGAATAACATTAAAAACCCGCTAACAGTCATTACCAGCAAATACTCATGCAAATACAGATGTCTATCTTTCTATATTCGGTGGTGATTATATGCAATATGAAATGAGTAAGGATTTTAATGGCGTCCTTATCATATTGGGGATTAAATGCACTTTTTCTTTTGCCAATGGGTATTCTTTAGAAATTATACCTGATAGCGATAGTGAAGAATCCTTTAGAGCAAAGTGTGAGGAGCTTCATAGAAATTTTGATAAGTTAGGTTGGATTTACGGTACTGATACTTATGGGAAGAATGTTGCATTCCTGCCCTCCGCACAGCAGGGACCCTTCTCATACATTAAGGGAACGCTTTCGCTAATCATTGATATGTTTTTGATTGGCTATGATTCCGATTCACTTGAAAAGATAGCAGGCATTCCAATTTTGGAAGAATTTAATGTAATTGACTTCCGTGGAGATAGCGTTGATTCTGTTTTTTCGCCTAAATGCGTTCTCAATCGTGACTCTCTCGTCACAAACAAAATTGAATGGTATCCTGTCACTGAGTGTGCCAAAACATTCAAATCAACTGTTTGCGGCTCACCCTGCACTATAGTTTTCACGGTTTTTGTTGACCGAAAAGACTGCGACTACGATACTACCTCCCTCGGAAAACTACAGTCTATTTTGAGAATAGAATTTGAAACACCGCAAAGCATTTCTTTAATTGAAGAATGCTGGCAGACGACTTGTTATTTTCTCCCTTTTTGTACTGGACATTTTAATGTAACCGATCTGCAAGTTTCTTTATGGGATAAAAAAGTACCCATAGAGATATACGGTGCGCCTGGGACTGTTAAATGTCAAATTAATAGTGAAAAAGTTGAGAACATCGAATTTCAAAGAATTCCTCACAACAGATTTCAAGTTGATTGGCTTGGGGAGCGTGTTGGGCAACTGTTCGAGCTAATAGGCTGCGCTGGCAGTAGACCGCGCCTTGGATTTTTGCCCAGGACAAACGCTGACTTTAATGTAGATAGTCATAAAATTCGAGATATTTGTACCGCTTTCGAAGTAGAATACGAGTTTAGATCTGGTGAGTTTGAATCTCCAAATGCAAAAGAGCTTGTTTCACTCCTTAAAGAAACTGTAAAAAAGTACAAGGCCGGTCATTCAGGACAACTTAGTGAAGACATCTACAACAGTGCATATAGTTCGATCAATTTTATCTCTCTTCCAGCGAGAGAAAAAGTATGGAGAATATACTCACAATTTAAAGAAGTCATCGATAGCGGATTCGAAGGAATTAGTTACTTTTCTGGAACAATCTTGAATCTTTCTGAAGCACAGACTCTCAAGGATATTCAATGGCTCGTTCGATTGAGAAACAACATTACTCACTCATCTGGAATTACAGAGCAGGATATTCCAAATGCGATTTACCCAAGGTTACGAGTTGCTATATATTGTTCTGTCCTTGTAAGGGCAGGTTATTCCATTGAGGAGATTGTTAGAATAATTGAGGCATATTTTAATGGGAGAATAACGTAGCGAAATATCCGAATTTGAATAAAACCCGCTTTTCGAGCATTTTTATCGGAAAGCGGGTTTTTTCTTACCCGCAAAGTCTTAAACCATCAAGTTTTTGTTTTACTCTCCAATATAGGTCAACAATTTGTTCAACAAACTGTTACACAAAAGAAAATATCCAGAATGGAGTAGCTTGCCAAAAGTCCTCGAAATCGTCTGATTTCGAGGACTTTTGCTTTTCATAAGTCACTATTTTCGGATGTTGCTTTTTTCTGACCCAAACGCTGACCCCAACGGGAGCGGATAGCGGAAAGCATCAGACGGCACGAGATAGGATGTTCCCCATCGTTTGCGCCGCCTTGAGCTGCGCGTCGGTGGTGACGTGGGCGTAGGTGTCCAGCGTGAACCCCGCCGAGTAGTGGCCCAGCATACTGCTGACGGTCTTGACGTCCACGCCGTTTTGCAGGGCCATCGTCGCGAAGGTGTGGCGCAGGTCATGAAAGCGTATCCGTGGCAGTCCCGCTCGTTTCAGCACCCGCTGGAGCATATGCAGCACGCTGTCCGGTGACATGGGGCCTCCGGTGGGCGATGGGAATACCCATTCGCTGTTACCCGTTTTTCTTCTTTGTTGCATCAGAACGCTTATCGCGTCTGCCGACAATGGCAGTGTGCGGTAGGCGTTTTTCGTTTTCAGTGGGGCCTCGACTACCTTGCCGTTCTGCCGTGAGATGGCCCGTTGGATTTTCAGCACACCACGGTCGAGGTCAACGTCTGTCCACTTCAGTCCCAGCAGTTCGCCCCGCCGAAGTCCCGTGGCGAGATCGAGGTAGTAGAGCTCGTACACGCCGCTATCCCTGGCTTCTTGGAAGAAGGAGCTGAGCTGGTCGGCGGTCAGCGTTTGCATCTCTCTGTGTTCTACCTTTGGTAAGGCACAGCCCTGTGTAGGATTTTTGTTCACCAGCTTCTGCTCCATAGCGAGGTTGTATGCCGAGCAAATCATCTGGTGGATGTTGCGAACCGTCTTGGGCGCTAACCCTTTCGGCTTTTTCTTGGCCTCGATGCGGTCTACCCGGCCGCCGTCCAGCAGGTGCTTGTAGAACTGCTGTAAGTCCAGAGAGGTCAAGTCTGCCAGCGGGATGCTGCCGATTTGCGGCTTGATGTGGTTTTTCAGAAAGCCTTGCGAGGTTTTGAAGGTGGACGGTCTGAGTTTTACTCTGGCGTAGTTCTCCATCCACACCTCCAGCCAGCTACCTACCGTGTAGGTCTTGGCCCGTCCGTAGTCGATGCCGACGTTTTCCTCGATTGCCTTTTTCAGCTTTTCTTTTACTTCCGCCTGTGTTTTGCCGAGGACATTTTTGATGATGGCCTTGCCAGTTTCTGGATCGTGGCCGACAGTGTATCTACCCTCCCATCGACCGTCCTTTCGTTTTCGGATGTTCCCCTCGCCGTTTGCTCTTCTTTTCGGCATGGTATCAGCCCCTTTCGACAACGAACGATACCGTAACCAAGGGAACAAAGCTATCGGAAAACCGGACTGTTATCAAAAAGTTATCATTTGCCCCTCGGAGCCTCGCCGCCTTATCTTTGTCTATGGTGACGCAATTTCTGCGCTGCCGGGGGCGTTCTCTTTAGTTACAGCGGTGCGATTTTTGAACGGTCAAGAAGCCTCTTTTCATTGACTGCGGCGGCGCAAAATATGCACGTTTTATTCCGAAAAACACCGTTGCGCTGAAAGCACTTTTTCTGGTAGCTGAAAACAGCGGTTTTGCTGTTTGACTGCGGAACGTCCACTTTGAAAAGTCTGTTATCACGGGTATTTTCCGTCCCTCACGTTCACCCACGACTGCGAAAACGCCCGCCAGGGTGCACCTTAGACTGCGGTTTCAAAACCTCGGAAAGCCCCGCACTGCGGGGCTTTGTGGGCGGGCTGCAGGCGCTTGCGACTGCGGCCCTTTATCTTGTGCTAAAATCGAACGGCCTTCCCCGTCCAAAAATCCGGCTTAAAAAGTTCGGCTTTTCGTCCAAAAGCGTTCCCGCAAATATCGCCAAAAAGTTACCGCTACAACTCCGTCCCAAACCGCTTTTCATCGCGTTTTTCAACTTCTCCCACAAACGGCCCACGTTCGCTTTCACGGGTGAAAGCGGGTACACACTCGCCTTCGCCAACAGGATCGCACACAGCGGCTTACACGCCGAAACAGGGGCGTTTCGGACGGGGGCGCTATTACTACCCTCGGACCGTTCCGCACGTTTCGGAAACCCTGCGTGGCCAGGGGGTAGAACGGCAAACTTTGCCGCTTTTGGGGCTTGGTCGGGGGTGCTCCCAAAGAACGCAGAAAGCCTTCGGAACAGCGATGCGCTTATGCGCGTCGCTGTTCCGAGGCGTCGCGGCCCCGCTGGGCTGCGTGATCTGTTTGCAACTTGGTGATGTTGCTGTTTTTTCACTCTGTGCGC
>ENA-UESE01001424-UESE01001424.1-human-gut-metagenome-genome-assembly--contig:-NODE-1424-length-18342-cov-4.420367_pt1 | contig 18342 bp, 17 predicted proteins | sample MGYA00242995_ERZ507996 | MGnify/ENA primary metagenome ERZ507996 (study PRJEB26167, sample SAMN06115489) | human gut metagenome | host: Homo sapiens | place: China:Sichuan | collected 2015-04-15... | reverse complement strand
TTGGCGCGCTGGTCATACTCAGCCAGCAGAGCGGTCAGCTCGGGGTCGGGAGCGTAGTCCTTGATGGTCAGGTTCTCGGAGGTGCGGTCCTTCACCTTCCACTTGCCGGTCCAGTCGCGCTGGAGGTAGATGTGGATGTCAGAGACGGTGGCACCGGCGTTCTTGTTCTCCACCACCAGCACGCCGTTGATCATCATGTTGGGGATGCTCCTATGGCCGTGGGCGGCGACGATGACGTCGAATTCCGGGCAGGCGTTGGCCAGATCGGTGACGCCGGAGCCGTAGACGCCGTACTCGTTGTCGGTGTCCATGTGCATGACGCCGAGGATGACGTCCACCTCACCCTTGATCTTATCAATGATCTTGCGGCTCTCGTCCACGGGGTTTGTGACGGTCCAGCCTTCGAGGTTCTTGGCGTCCCAGCGGGTGATGTTGGGAGTGACCATACCGATGACGCCGATCTTGACGCCGCCCTTTTTGATGATGGTGTAGCCGTCAGCCAGAGGCTTGCCTTCGGGGCTGTAGACGTTGCCGGTCAGCACCTTGGCCTTCTGCTGGGAGAGCACCTTTTCCAGCGTGGCCATGCCATAGTTGTACTCATGGTTGCCGGTGACGTAGACATCGTAGCCGATGGCGTTCTGAGCAGCGATCATGGGGTGGACATCGTCGTTCAGGAACAGCTCAGCGGAGTTTGCCTGAATGGTGTCGCCTGCATCCACGACCAGCGTGGTCTTGGTGCGGTTCTCCTTGATAGCAGTTGCCTGCTGAGCCACGCTGCCGGAGGCGTCAGCCTTGTTGGCGGCGTAATCCCAGGGGTCAAACTTACCGTGGGTATCGCTGGTGGCAAGGATCTGCAGGTCCATGCTCCACAGGTCTTTGATGCCGGCAGCGGAAGCAGCCGGGACCAGACCGCTCATTGCGGCGGCGGTAGCCGATGCACCGGCCACGCGCAGGAAATTACGGCGGGAAATCTTATTCTGTTCCATAATAATTCCTCTCTTTTTTGCTTGGTATACACTCCGAAGCATTTGTAGCTCTAGTATAAGGCTTGCCGACATTGTTTTACAATGTGCAAGTAGGAGAAAAATTTCTTCCGGAATTGGACATATTCTCCAATTTTTCGATAAGAACGACTTTTCTTTCGAAATTATTCTTTCAGATTCGCTTTTCATCGTAAACCATCTTCATGCAAAAGATGTGTAAATTTATAGTGTTCCTCATACACAAAAAGACCCTCCCCTGCACGGCTTCCGCCATGCGGGAGAGGGTCTTATCATTCAGCTTTTACAGCTCGATCTTGCCGAAGCTCAGATCAGCGAAGTCATCCACACGCTCGGTGCGCTTGGGTGCCACAGGGGCAGCATTCTCGGCATCGCGCGGGGTGTAGGTGCGCTCAGGCACATTGGAGCGGTAACCGCCCCGGCCGCCATTGCCATTGCGCGGGCCGCGGCCATTCCGGTCACCATGGCGCTCGCCGCCGCGATGATAGCCGCCGCTGCGGCCATTGCCGTTGCGGTCACGGCCGCCGCGGGGTCCGCGGGGACGTGCATTTGCGCTCTCAGCCACAGCGTTGGGGTCGGTGGAGTAGATGACCACACGGCGGTCACGGCCCTCGCCCTTGCTCTCGCTGCGGACGCCCTCCATCTTGCCGATGGCAGAGTGGATGATGCGGCGCTCGTAGGGGTTCATGGGCTCCATGGCAAAGCTGCGGCCGGTGCGGCGCACCTTGGCACCGATGCGCTGTGCCAGTGCGGTCAGGTCGCTCTCGCGCTTGTCGCGGTAGCCGGCCACGTCGAGGCCCAGCTTGATGTAGTCGCCCTCGAGGCGGTTTGCCACGAGGCTTGCCAGATAGGACAGGCTCTCCATCGTCTCGCCGCGGCGGCCGATGAGGGCGCCCATCTTCTCGCCGTTCAGACGGATGATGGTGGCCTCGCCCTTCTGCACGGCGCTGAAGCTGACATCCTGCACGCCCATCTTCTCGATGACATCCTTCAGGTAGTCCACAGCGGCCTTGACCTTGGCGTTCTCCTCGATGCAGATGGGCACTTCCACCTCTTCGCCCTCGGCGGCGGGAGCGGCCTGCTCTTCGGCAGGGGCAGCTTCCTCTTTCGGTGCGGCAGGGGACTCAGCAGCGGGGGCTTCGGGGGCAGTCTTCTCCACGACAGGCTCAGCCGGTGCAGCCTTTTCCTCCACGACGGGGGCAGGCGCAGCGGCCGGGGCAGCAGGCGCAGCCACCGGCTCGTCCGGCAGCTCAACGCTGACGCGGACTTTGGCGGGGGTGAGCTTCAGGCCCAGAAAACCGGTCTTCTGGGGCATTTCCAGCACTTCGTAGCTGACGTTGATGTCGTCCTTTTCCACGCCCAGCAGAGCGCAGGCGTTGGTGCGTGCTTCATCGACCGTCTTGCCGGTCGCTTCCTGCGTACGGATCATAACCGTCAATCCTCCTTTTTGTTCTGCAGCTCGCTCAGCGGGACAGTGCGCTCGTCCTTGTAGCGCTCAGCATCCTGCTGGCGGGCATACTCGAGGCGGCGCTTGTTCATCTCGCTGGCGGAGATGTTCTTTTCCACGACCTCACCGGTCTTCTCGTCCTTGACCTTGATGGTGGTGCTCTTCACGCCGCGCTTCTCTTCCTTCCTGCGGGAAGCGATCTCGGCCTTGACCTGCTCCTTCATCTTCTCGGGGTCATAGATCTTGCGCATGACCTGGGTCTGGACGGTCATCACGATGTTGGAAATGACGTAGTACAGAGAGAATGCGCAGGGAACGGTAAAGCAGAAGAAGACGTACATCAGAGGCATCATATACATGGTCAGCTTCATGCTGCCCTGCATCTCCTGGCCGGAGGCCTTCATGCTGATGTGGGTGGAGATGAACATGGTGACGACAGCCAGGATGGGGAAGATCAGCAGGGGCAGGTTGTCCGCTGCCAGGCTGTACTGCGGCACACGGGTCAGGTCGATGCCGAAGAAGTCCATGTGCTGGCCGAACTCCGTGATGGTGTTCAGCTGGTCTGCGGTGAACACAGAGGTGACGGTGGACTCACCGGCCAGCACCTGTGCGATGATATTGGTGTCGCGGGTCACCTGCGTGAAGCTGATGCCCAGAGCGGTCATGGCATCGCCTGCGGCGGTGATGGCGTCGGCGCCGATGTGGAAGATGCGCTGCAGCGGGCGGTACACGACCTCGATGACGCCGAACATGACGAGGAAGTTGACCAGCATGGGCATACAGCCGGCGGTGGGCTTATAGCCGTACTCCTGCTGGAGCTTGAGCAGCTCTTCCTGCTGCTTTTCGGGCTTATCCTTGTACTTTTTCTGGATGTCGGCGATCATCGGCTGGAAAGCGGACATCTTGGCCATGCTCTTCTGCTGGTTGAGCTGCAGAGGGATGCTGAGCAGGCGGATGACGATGGTGAAGATGATGATGTCCCAGCCGTAGTTCGGGATGAGGTTGTAGATCCACTCCATCACATAGCCGAGAGGTACACCGAGGATGTACAAAATATTCATGTCTCTGTCCATTCTGCCCCGCCTGTGGTGCGGGACGGTTATTTTTATCGTAGGACACGCCGCCCACAGTTCAGCACGTCACAAGAAGCAATTATAATAGCTTTTCCTCTCAGCCTCCCCTCGCCAGGGGAGGTGGCACGGCAAAGCCGTGACGGAGAGGTCTTTCCCGCTTCAGCGCTCTTCCAAAGAGCATCGACGAAGAGGTTTTCCACTTATTTTTCGTGTCTGGTGGAAAACAGAGCCGAGGCCGAGAGATGCCGGGCCGGATTTTTCCAGCGGCCCTTTTCCGGTACGGGGTCGTAGCCCCAGCGGCCCAGCGGATTGCACCGGGCGATGCGCCACGCCGTCAGCAGCAGCCCTTTGACGCAGCCGTGGGTGCGGATGGCCTCGATGCCGTACTGGCTGCAGGAGGGCGAAAAGCGGCAGTTCCGCCCCAGCCCCGGGCTGATGAACTTCTGGTAGAGCCGGATGAGCCCGCAGAGGGCTTTCTGAAAGATGCTCACGCCTCGGGCTTCCGGACCGGCGGCAGGGTGGCAGGGGGCTTTGCGCCCGGCTGTTTTGCCTTATCCGGCAGGCCGGCCTGGGCAAAGAGCTTTGCCACGATGGCGCTGAGCTGCCAGCTCTTGAGCCGGGGGGTCATGCCCCGGGCCACGAAAACGAGGTCGTAGCCGCCGATGTTGTAGTCGAGGTGTTCGTCGATGGCAGCCTTCATAACGCGGCGGGCGCGGTTGCGCTGCACGGCGTGGCCGATCTTTTTGGTGGCCGTCAGGCCCACCCGGGTGCGCTTGCTCCGCGTTTTGAGCACGTAGAGCACCAGCGCCTGGTTGACATAGGACTTGCCGCGGGCATACACGCGGCCAAACTCGCCGTTGCGGCGGATGGGACGATAGCGCATCCTGTGCGCCTCCCTTCAGGTGATGTGGGAGCACCGCCCGGAAAAAAGCAATGCTCAGTGTTCAGTATAGCAAAAAAACGCCGACATGAAAAGCTCATCCGGGCGTTTTCTCTGCCAAATCTTTGACAGTTTTTTTAGGCAATGCGACTATTCACCGCAGCTTTCCGGCCTTTTTCCCGAATGCCGGGTAAAAAAATAAGACCGCCAATCCAATATCAGCGGCCTTTTTGCGCATATTCCATTCTGCGCCGGACCTGATGCATACTGCTCAGGATCAGACGGTCAGGCTCTTGCGGCCCTTAGCACGGCGTGCGTTGATGACCTTGCGGCCGTTCTTGGTGCTCATGCGGGTCAGGAAGCCATGAACTTCCTTGCGCTGACGCTTCTTGGGCTGAAAAGTTCTCTTCATGGTGTATTTCCTCCGTAAAAACTCGTCCCCGGTATGGGGTCTATTCTGGTCCCAAAATGGGGACAGGCTTGCAATTCAACAGTATATCGCACACTATGGCCTTCTGTCAAGCATTTTTTTCGCTTTCCTTCAAACTTTTTTGAAAAACCTCTGTGGAGAAACTTTCAACTTTTTCACCCATTTCCCGTGGAAAACTTTTTATCCACAATATCTTGTGGCTTTTCTCTGCCTTGGACACAAGGCCGTTTCCCAGACGCAGGTATGTCTTTTTTATGTATTATAAATTACCTTATATAATATAGACGCATGGAGATTTTTGTGGTATACTAACCTGGTATCAGCAGCATTGTTGAAAACTTCAATGGAGTGGATGTACTATGGATTCTTTCAAGGACGTTTTAGAGGCTGCCCAGAGCTACTGCAAGGCGCAGATGGCGGAGCCGACGTATAATCTCTATATCGACGGGTTGGAGCCTATCAGCTTTGAGGACTCCAGCCATATCACCCTCTCGGTGCGCAACGACTTCATCTGCAAGATCGTGACGGACCGTTATCTCGGCCTGCTCAAAGAGGCCTTCAAAACAGTGCTGGGCTTTGACGTGGACATCACCCTCGTCGTCCCCAGCACACCGCCCCACGAAGTGGTGCTGGCCCAGCAGTACGAGGCGAACCCCGCCTCCCCGCAGGGCAACTATGAATTCACCTTCGAGAACTTCATCAAAGGCCCATCCAACCAGTTTGCGTTTGCTGCGGCGCAGGCTGTTGCGGCCAACCCTTCCGGTGCTTACAACCCGCTGTTCATCTACGGCGGCTCGGGCCTCGGCAAGACCCATCTGCTGACGGCCATCCAGACCGAGATCAAGCGCACCCACCCCGACTTCGTCATCATGTACGTCACCTGCGAGCAGTTCACCAACGAGCTGATCGCCGCCATCCGCGCCGGCAGCACCGAGGACTTCCGCATGAAGTACCGCGTGGCAGACCTGCTGCTTGTGGACGATATCCAGTTCATCGCAGGCAAGGAGTCCACGCAGGAGGAGTTCTTCCACACCTTCAACTCCCTGCATGACGCCCACAAGCAGATCGTCATTGCTTCCGATCGCCCCGCCAAGGAGATCAAGAGCCTGGAAGAGCGTCTGCGCACCCGCTTTGAGTGGGGTCTGACCGCCGATGTGCAGCCGCCCGATTTTGAGACCCGGGTAGCCATCGTGAAGCGCAAGGCAGAGCTGCTGCATCTGGACCTGCCCGAGGACGTGGCAGAGTTCATTGCCAACCACCTGAAAAACAACATCCGCCAGCTGGAGGGCGCAGTGAAAAAGCTGAACGCCTATTATATGCTGGAGGGCATCCAGCCGGTGATCAGCGTGGCGCAGAACGCCATCAAGGATATCCTCAACGAGACCCAGCCGGTGCCGGTGACCATCGAAAAGATCATCGGCGAGGTATCCCGCACCTTCAACGTGTCCCCTGCCGACATCCGGGGCACCAAGCGCAACGCCAATGTGGCTTCCGCCCGGCGCGTTGCCATCTACCTCCTGCGCGAGGTCACCGGCATGAGCATGGAAGAGATCGGCCGTGAATTCTCCGGCCGTGACCACTCCACCATCGTCTACTCCCTCAAGACCATGGAGCGGGACATGAAGAACGACCAGCACCTGCGGGAGACCGTGAGCGATATCATCAAGAACGTGAAGGCTTAAACCGGGGGAAAACTGAACAAAAGTCATACTCATTTCAGGGTGTGACCCCAAAATATGGGGAGAAACCGGAACAAAAAGGGGAAAATACGCCTATATCTTGTGGCAAAAAGGCGAAGCTTTCCACACTTTCCACTTAGTTTTCAACATTTAACATCAGTTCTTCACATCGGCTGTGGAAAGAATCACCGTTCCCCACCTTTCAACATTTCCTTCACGAGCCTTCCACAACCCGGTGGAAAGCCAAAGCCCCGCATCCCGGCAAGACATTTCCGGGTTTTCAACATCTTCCCCACCCCCTACTACGGTTACTACAACAAGTTCAATATATTACAGCCTTCCGGCAGCAGCCCAAAGGACAGATATTCCGCCGGAAGTGTGAAAAAAGGAGAGATACTGTTTTGAACATCGTCTGCGATAAAACGCTGCTCAGTGCAGCCATCGACGGCGTTTCCAAAGCTGTCACCATGCGCTCGTCCATCCCGGTGCTGGAGGGCATTCTGCTGAAGGCCGAGGGTTTTCAGCTCACCCTGACCGGCTACGATCTGGAAATGGGCATCGTAACCACCATCGAAGCCAACATCAAGGAGCCCGGCGAGATCGTACTGAATGCAAAGCTGCTCAGCAGCATGATCAGCCGGATGCCGGCAGGTCAGATCAGCATCGTGGCTGCCGATAACGGCAAGACCACCATCCAAAGCGGCGTGGCACAGTTCGAGATCCAGTCCATGCCCGCCACCGATTTCCCGGATCTGCCCAACACCGGCGCGGAGCAGACCCTAACCATCAAGACCGGCGTGCTGCGGGACATGATCGAACGCACCTTGTACGCTGTCAGTCAGGACGAGAAAAAACCCGCCCACACCGGCGAGCTGTTCGAGATCGAGCTGGACAAGCTGACTATGGTGGCGCTGGACGGCTACCGCCTTGCCATCGTGGAGCGGCCCATCACCGCCGTGAAGGATATCCGCATCATCGTGCCCAGCAAGACCATGACCGAGGTGTCCCACCTGCTGGCCAACGATGACGAGGAGGACGTGCACATCAGTGCCAACCGCCGCTATGTGGTGTTCACCACCGCCGGTTACACCATCATGAGCCGCCTGATCGAGGGCGAGTTTTTGAATTACCGCAACGTCATCCCTGCCGGAAGCCGAACCCGGGTGACCATCGACACCAAGGACTTCATCTCCACCATCGAGCGCGCTTCCCTGATTATTACAGAGCGTTTAAAAAATCCCCTCCGCATCTCCTTTACAGAGGGTAAAGTCGTGGTGCGCTGCCAGACAAACCTTGGCCGCGTGGTGGACGAGTTCAGCGCCGCCTGCGAGGGCGATGAAGTGGAGATCGGCTTCAATAACCGCTATCTGCTGGATGCGCTGCGCAACGCCCGCACCGAGCAGGTGCGCATGGAGATCAGCGGCCCCTTGAGCCCGGTGAAGGTGCTGCCGGTAGAGGGCAACGATTTCCTGTATCTGGTACTGCCGGTACGGTTTAAAAATGACTAAGGAGCGCGTTTTATGCAGAAGATTCTCATTCATACCGAGTTTATCAAGCTGGATGCCCTGCTCAAATTTGCCGGCCTGTGCGAGACCGGCGGCGAAGCCAAAGAGCTGGTGCAGGGCGGTGCTGTGAAGGTGAACGGCGAGGTGTGCACCATGCGGGGCAAAAAGTGCCGCGCCGGGGATATCATCGAGCTGGACGGGCAGAGCGTAGAGATCGGGCAGGGTCAGTAAATGCGTCTGCTTTCGCTGGAAGTACAGAACTATCGCAATATTTGTGCGGCACGGCTGGAGCCCGGGCGGGAGCTTACCGTCATCTGCGGCAACAACGGTCAGGGCAAGACGAACCTTCTGGAAGCCATCTGGCTGCTGACCGGCGGCAAAAGCTTCCGGGGCGGCAAGGATGCCGAACTTGTGCGCCGGGGAGAAGCATTCGCGGTGCTGGAAGCCGACACCCAGCGGGACCGGCCGGAAGGTTGTGAGCCCGCCGAGCCTGCCCATATCCGCATGACCGTGGGCACCCCGGAAGCCGCAAAGCCCGGCCGCTATGCGGCAGTAAACGGCGCAGCGCCCAAGCGGGCGGCGGCGCTGGCAGGCAGCTTTCCGGCGGTGGTGTTCGACCCCGGTCACCTGAGCCTTGTCAAGGGGGCACCGGAGGGGCGGCGCAAGTTTCTGGACGCTGCACTGTGTCAGCTGTACCCCGGGTATCTGGCCAGCTACCGCCGCTATGTGCGGGTATTGCAGCAAAAAAATGCGCTGCTGCGCCACTCTGCAAACGGGCAGGAGCGCCCCTATGCGGAAAAGCGCACCCTGTTGGAGGTGCTCAACACCGAGCTTGCCGCGCAGGGCGAGGCTTTGCAGCAGCGGCGGCGGGAGTATCTGGAACTGCTTGCTCCCCGCGCCTGTGCCAACTACGCGGAGCTTTCCCACGGGGCGGAGCGGATGAGCATCCGCTATGCCGCCCAGTTTGCGCCGGGCGGGCTTGCCGCACTGCTGCGCCAGCGGCAGGAGGAGGAGCTGCGCGCCGGGCAGAGCCTGTGCGGCATCCACCGCGAGGACCTGGAGCTTTTACTGGACGACCAGCCTGCCCGGGTGTATGCCAGTCAGGGACAGCAGCGCAGCGTGGTGCTGAGCCTGAAAATGGCGGAAGCCGCAGCCGCGGCGCAGATCACCGGGGAGCACCCGGTACTGCTGCTGGATGATGTGCTGAGCGAGCTGGACGAAGGGCGCAAGCAGTATCTGCTCACCTGCATGAAGGAAAAGCAGACCTTTGTGACCAGCTGCGATGACACGGACTTTTTAAAGACCGACGGCGAGGTATACCGCATGGACGGCGGGGTGCTGAACCGGGTCTGACGGCATAGAGGAATGTTGCAAAAAACATTGCATAAAAACTGCAATTTCGCGGATTTTATGCAAACAAAAAACACGGGAGAAAATACAGTATGTATATTCATCTGGGGCGGGACTATGTCCTGAACGACCGTGACATCATTGGCATCTTTGATCTGGAGACTACCACCACCTCCCCCCGGGGGCGGGAGTTTCTGAACTACGCCCAGAAGAACGGGGCGGTGGTCAGCCTTTCGGACGAGCTGCCCCAGTGCTATGTGCTGGCAGACGGAGGGCTGGTGGATGCGGTGTATCTTTCGGAGCTGTCCAGCGCCGCCATGCGCCGCAGAGCGCAAAAGATGGTGGAGTGAAATTTGCGGAAAACGGGCGGAAGATCCACAGAAAAAAGAGGGATGGGAAAGCCCCGGAACTGCCCGGAAAGCCGCACCGTGCCAGCCGGAACGCCCGCTGCGGGCAGCGCGTAAAAACACAACAAAACGGCGAGAAAAAAGTACACCATGGTGTACCGGTTCCCGCTTTGCTATAATTTGAAAAAACAAACGCAAAAATGAACAAAAGGGAGAAAGGATATGGCAGAAGAAATCATTACCAGTACAAATGCCGATACCGCGACCGACCACGAGTATAACGCCAGCGAAATTCAGGTGCTGAAGGGTCTGGAAGCGGTGCGCAAGCGCCCGGGTATGTATATCGGCTCCACCGGTGAGCGCGGTCTGCATCATCTGGTGTACGAGATCGTGGACAACGCCATTGACGAGGCGCTGGCGGGTTACTGCAACCACATCGAGGTCAAGATCCTGAAGGACAATATCATTCAGGTCACCGATAACGGCCGCGGCATCCCCGTGGACATTCAGGCCGATACCGGTCTGCCTGCCGTCACCGTGGTGTACACCATCCTGCACGCCGGCGGCAAGTTCGGCGGCGAGAACTCCGGCTACAAGGTGGCCGGCGGTCTGCACGGCGTGGGCGCTTCGGTGGTCAACGCCTGCTCCGAGTGGCTCACCGTCAACGTGCGCCGCGACGGCAAGGAGTACGAGCAGACCTTCCGTCGGGGCGACCCGGACGGCGCACTCAAGTGCATCGGCACGGTAGCCGAGGGCGTCACCGGCACCCGGGTCACCTTCAAACCCGACCCGGAAATGTTCAAGGACACCACCGTCTACGACTTCGACACGCTGGAAAAGCGCCTGCGGGAGGAAAGCTTCCTGAACGCCGGTGTCAAGATCACCCTGACCGATGAGCGCCAGCTGTACACCCCCGTGCTGGAGGACGGTCAGGAGGGCGACCCTTGCTACCGCTCCGAGGTGATGTGCTACGAGGGCGGCATCAAGAGCTTTGTCACCTATCTGGGCGAAAAGCGCAAGCTGGAAGTGCTGCACCCCAACGTCATCTACCTCAAGGGGCAGACCGACCGCGGCGTGGCAGAGATCGCCTTGCAGTACAATTCCAGCTACAACGAGCTGCTTCTGAGCTTTGCCAACAACGTCAACACCCCGGACGGCGGCACCCATGAAGAGGGCTTCAAGGCCAGCCTGACCCGCGTGTTCAACGATTACGGCCGCAGCCACGGCCTGCTGAAGGACAAGGACGAGAACCTGTCCGGCGCAGACGTGCGCGAGGGTCTGATCTGCGTTATCTCGGTCAAGCTGCAGGAGGCCGAATTTGAAGGCCAGACCAAGGCAAAGCTGGGCAATACCGAGATCCGCACCCTCGTTTCCAACATGGTCTACTCCAAGCTGATGGAGTTCTTTGAGGAGAACCCCGGCGTGGCAAAGGCTATTTTTGAAAAAGCAACGCAGGCCGCCCGCGCCCGCGCCGCCGCCAAAAAAGCGCGTGAGCTGGTGCGCCGCAAGAGCGCGCTGGAGACCAGCCGGATGCCCGGCAAGCTGGCCGACTGCCGCGAAAAAGACCCCAGCCGCACCGAGATCTTCATCGTCGAGGGCGACTCTGCAGGCGGCTCTGCCAAGATGGGACGCGACTCTGCCATTCAGGCCATTCTGCCGCTGTGGGGCAAGATGCTGAACGTGGAAAAGGCCCGCGCCGATAAAATTTACGGCAACGACAAGCTGATGCCGGTGGTGCTGGCACTGGGCTGCGGCATCGGTGACGAGTTCGATATCTCCAAGCTGCGGTACGACAAGGTATTCATCATGGCCGATGCGGACGTGGACGGCTCCCACATCTGCACCCTGATGCTGACCTTCTTCTTCCGCTATATGCGCCCCCTCATCGAGCAGGGTCATGTGTATGTGGCACAGCCGCCCCTGTTCAAGGTGCAGAAGGGCAACACCATCAAGTACGCCTACAACGACGCGGAAATGGCAATCCTCTCGCAGGAGATGCCCGGCGCAAAGGTGAACCGCTACAAGGGCCTTGGTGAGATGAACCCCGAGCAGCTGTGGGAGACCACCATGAACCCGGACAACCGGGTCATCGTGCAGATCACCATCGAGGATGCCGAAAAGGCCGACGAAGCCTTTACCATCCTGATGGGCGATCAGGTGGAGCCCCGCCGCCGCTTTATCGAGACCAACGCCCAGTACGCAAAGCTGGACGTGTAAGACACGGAGGAACAAATGGAAGAAGATTATGTGATGATACCGGGCAGCGGAACCAAAAAGATCATCCGCGACGTCAAAAAGGAGATCGAAACGGCCTTCCTGGATTATTCCATGTCGGTCATCGTGTCCCGCGCCCTGCCCGATGTGCGCGACGGCTTGAAGCCTGTCCACCGCCGCATTCTGTACACCATGCATGAGCGCGGCAACGACCCCAGCCATGCATACCGCAAATCCGCCGATACCGTTGGTGCGGTGCTGGGCTCTTACCACCCCCACGGTGATGCATCGGTCTACGATGCCATGGTACGTCTGGCACAGGACTTCTCGCTGCGCTATCCGCTGGTGGATGGTCAGGGTAACTTTGGTTCTGTGGACGGCGACCCCCCGGCTGCTTACCGTTACACCGAGGCCCGCATGAGCCGCATGGCGGTGGAGATGCTGACCGATATCGAGAAGGACACCATCGACTGGGACCCCAACTTTGACGAGACCAAAAAGGAGCCCAGTGTGCTGCCCTGCCGCTTCCCGAACCTGCTGGTCAACGGCAGTCAGGGCATTGCGGTCGGTATGGCCACCAACATCCCGCCCCACAACCTGAGCGAGGTCATTGACGGCTGCATCGCCTATATCGACGACCCGGATATCGACCTGCCCGGTCTGATGGAGCATATCAAAGGCCCGGACTTCCCCACCGCCGGCATCATCATGGGCCGCAGCGGCATCCGCGCCGCCTACGCCACCGGACGCGGCAAGATCACCCTGCGCGGCCGCGCCACCATTGAGGAGACCAAAAACGGCCGCACCCAGATCGTGATCACCGAGATCCCCTATATGGTCAACAAGGCGCGCCTGATCGAGCACATGGCAGACCTTGTCAAGGAAAAGCGCATCGAGGGCATTACCGGCCTGAACGATGAGACCAACCGCAAGGGTATGCGCATCGTGGTGGATATCCGCAAGGACGCCAATGCACAGGTCATCCTGAATCAGCTGTACCAGTACACCCAGCTGCAGGACACCGTGGGCGTCATTATGCTGGCCATCGACCACAAGGTGCCCAAGGTGCTTACCCTGAAGCAGATGCTGCAGAAGTATGTGGAGTTTCAGGACGAGGTGGTGCGCCGCCGCACCCAGTACGACCTGAAAAAGGCCAAGGAGCGCGCCCACATTCTGGAAGGTCTGAAGAAGGCCACCGACATCGTGGACGAGCTGATCGCCACCATCCGCGCCTGCAAGGGCGGCATGGCGGAAGCCAAAGCTGCCATCATGGAGCAGTTCGGCTTTGACGACCCGCAGGCAGACGCCATCGTTAAATTGCAGCTGGGTCGTCTGGCTGGTCTGGAGATCTTGAAGATCGAGGAAGAGCTGGCCGGCCTGCGCGCCAAGATCGAGGACTGGGAAGCTATTCTGGCGGATGACGCCCGGGTGCTTGCCATCGTCAAGGACGAGCTGCTGGAAATGAAGAAGCGCTTCGGCGACGAGCGCCGCACCGAGATCCAGTCCGTGACCGGTGAGGTGGATATCGAGGATCTGATCGCCGAGGAGCAGTGTGTCTACACCCTGACCGAAGCCGGTTATATCAAGCGTCAGCTCAAGGCCACCTATCAGGCACAGCGCCGCGGCGGTCGCGGCATCTCCGGCATGACCCGCAAGGAAGAGGATATCGTGCAGGAGATGTTCGTAGGCTCCACCCACGACTATGTGCTCTTTGTCACCGACCGTGGCCGCCTGTTCCGCATCAAGGGCTACACCATCGCCGAGGGCAGCCGCACCAGCAAGGGTATGAACATCGTCAACCTGCTGCAGCTGGCGGAGGGCGAAAAGGTCACCAATATGATCTGCCAGAGCAAGGACGCCGAGCAGTCGGGCGGCTTTGTGACCATGGTCACAAAGCAGGGCCTGATCAAGCGCACCCCGCTGGAACAGTACGCCAACATCCGCAAGAGCGGTCTGATCGGCATTGCCCTGAACGAGGGCGATGCCTTGGCTTGGACCCGCCTGACCTCCGGCCACGATATGCTCATCGTTGCCACCCGCAACGGTCAGGCCATCCGCTTCAACGAGGAAAACGCCCGCCCGATGGGCCGTAACGGCCACGGCGTGCGCGCCATCCGTCTGGCAGAGGGCGATGAAGTCATCGGCGTCTGCATCTGCCGCGAGGGCGGCACGGTGCTGACCGTGACCGAGAACGGCAAGGGACGCCGCTCGGATATCGACACCTACCGCATCACCGCCCGCGGCGGCAAGGGCATCCGCAACTACGATGTGAGCCGCGACAAGGTTGCCGCCGTGAAGATCGTGGATGATGTGGACGATGTGCTGCTGAGCAGTCAGGAGGGCATCATCATCCGCCTGCACGCCAACGAGATCCCGCTGCAGAGCCGCTACGGCTCCGGCGTGCGGGTGATGCGTCTGGGCGAGAACGACAAGGTGATGGTGCTGGCACGCACCGACCACGACGACGAAGCACAGACCGAGAAGATCGATGCTTCCGAAGCCGATGCCGAGCCCACCGCCGAGCAGCTGGCCGAGATGGAAGCCGCCGATGCTGCCGCCGCCACCGAAGCCCCGGAGGCAGACCCCGAGGAGAAGGAATAAGGCGCTGAGGGAAAACCCCTTCAGTCTTTGCTACGCAAAGCCAGCTCCCCCAAGGGGGCGCCTTTGGGCTATGCCGGAAAGTTTGCCGCCACCGCTGAAGCCGTCCCCTTGGGGAAGGTGGCTTGACGCGAAGCGGCAAGACGGAAGGGGTGTCTCCCGCAACTGCTGTTTTCCTCTACGACCTCTCCTGTGAAAATGGGTTTCAGGAAAGTCCGCAGACTTTCCTGAAACCCGAAATTATAAATAATTCTTCCGCTATTGATGTGCAGAGCGCAGCGGAGCACATTAAAAATCGTTTCACCGTCAGGTTTGTCTGGACTTCCCCTTGAAACTGTGATAAGATAAGCAATATCACAATACCCGTGGGGGAGTAGCAGGCGCTTTGCAGAGCGCAGCAAGTCAACATAATGACTGTTTCAGTCTGGCTTGCTTTCATTTGCGAGACTCATGTGTTTTGGTGCGTGTTTGCTGCGCCCGTGCACATGGAGTGGATCTCAAAAAATCACCCGGTCCCGGACGTACAATGCGCCCGGGGCCGGGTTTTGTTTTGGTTTGGAATACGGTCAACAAACAGGAGGCAGACAGAATGGAATGGAGTTTTGTGTTTTTTCTCAACAGCGTTTTGCTGGGCGTGGGGCTTGCGATGGATGCGTTTTCGGTGTCCATGGCAAACGGCCTGCATGACCCTAAGATGACGAAAAGCACCATGGTGAAGATCGCGGGCACTTTCGGTATTTTTCAGGCCGCAATGCCCATGATCGGCTGGGTGTGCGTGCATACCATCGTGGAGCTGTTCTCGTCCTTTGAGACCCTGATCCCGTGGATCGCGCTGGCGCTGCTGGGCTACATCGGCGGCAAGATGCTGTTGGACGGTATCCACGGCGAGGAAGCCGAAGAAGCGGCAGAACTCAGCGCCGGGGCGCTGTTCATGCAGGGCGTGGCTACCAGCATCGATGCCCTCTCGGTGGGCTTCACCATCTCGGAGTACGGCTGGCTGATGGCGCTCACCGCTGCCATCATCATTGCGGTGGTCACCTTCTTCCTCTGCATGGCGGGTCTGCGCATCGGCAAAAAGTTCGGTACACAGCTTTCCGGCAAGGCCAGTATTCTGGGCGGTGTCATCCTTATCGGCATCGGACTGGAAATCTTCATCACCGGGGTGTTCTGAATATAAAAAGCCCGGAGCGTCTGCGGACACTCCGGGCTTTTTGCTTTGCAGTATACCCCCTCAGCCTCGCTGCGCTCGGCAGCTCCCCCAAGGGGACGCCTTTCCCTAGGAGGGCAACTTTCCGGCATAGCCAAAAGCCGTCCCCTTGGGGAAGGTGGCAAAGCCGCAGGCTTTGACGGAAGGGGTAAACTCGTCTTTGTTCCCCGTGGAACAATTTTGCGTTATTTTACGGTCTCCGGCTCAAAAAAGTCGGCGTATTCCTCGGTCAGCTTGCTGCCAAGGCGGCGGATGCCGCCGTACAGATGCCGCTCCACCAGCGGCTCAAAGGCGGCAAGGTCGCACCGCTCGATGGCGTTCAGCAGGTTGCGGTGGTCTGCGATCACCTCGTCCAACCCGCCGGTGGTCATGGTGTCCAGCATACGGAAACGGCTGTAATCGGCGTGGGCATTCTGCAGGGTGCGCCACAGGTACATCTTGTCCATGGCAGAAAACCACGTCTCGTGCAGGCGGCAGTCGGCTTCATACAGCTTGTTGAAGTCCGGGTTCTCGACACGGGCAAGGGCTTCGTACGCGTCCACCCGCGCACGGATCTGCGCCCGCTGCGCCGGGGTGGCGATGGGGGCAAAATCGCGCAGGATACGCCCCTCCACAGCGGTGCGCTCGTAGATCAGCTCGTCCACGATGCGCCGGTTCAGCCGGGTGACGGTGGTGCCCTTGTAGGGCACGATGCGCACCAGCCCGTTTTCCTGCAGTTTTTGCAGCACCACCCGGATCAGGGAACGCGGCGCACCGAACCGGGCGCACAGCGGGTTCTCGCTCAGCGAAGAGCCGGGACGGATGGTCAGGTCGATGATCTCCCGTTCCAGCACGGCGTAAATTTCGGCATCAGTCTTGTATTGCTGTTCCATATCACTCACCTGGTTCTAAAAACTCCTTCCACGGCGCGGCGGCGGGCAGGGGCAGAGAAAAGGCCATGGGCTTGCCGGTGTCCGGGTGCACAAAGCGCAGGCCGCAGCTTTGCAGGGCGATGCTGCCCTTCTGGCGGCTGCCGTATTTGCCATCGCCGTACAGCGGATGCCTGCGGCTGGCAAACTGTACCCGGATCTGATGGGTGCGCCCGGTGTGCAGGGTGATCTCGGCAAGGCTGTTCTCCCCTGCCGCGGCAAGGATGCGGTATTCCAGCACCGCCTCCCGCACCCCCTTGCGGGGACGGCTGACCGGGAACACCCTGCCCTTGCGGCTGTCCTTGAACAGGTAGTCCCGCAGCACTCCGGCGGCGGGCAGCTGCGCGTCCGGCACACCGGCGATGACCGCACGGTACTGCTTGACGAACTGCGGCGCGGCGGCTTTGCCCTCGGCGCGGCCGTCCTGCACGGCGTAGGCGTCCTGACTTTGGGTGACCTGACGGCTCAGGGCGGCGGCAGCTGCCGGGGTGCGGGCATAGACCATCAGCCCGGACACTCCGGTGTCCAACCGGTGCACCACCCCCACAAAGGCATCGGGCGCGTTCCAGTGCGCGCGCAGCGCGGCGGGCACGCCCTCCTCGCTGGAAAGCCCGGCGGGCTTGTCCAGTACCACAAGGGCGGCATCCTCGTATAAGATCACAGCTTGCCCTCGGCCAGCAGAGCCTTCAGCTTCAGGATGCCCGCAATGGTCTTGCCGTCCTTGATCTCGCCGCTCATGACCATCTGATACGCTTTTTCCAGCGGCACCCGGTCGGGGGTCAGGAACTCGTCCGCATCAAGGTGCATCTTGGTCTCGTGCAGACCGGTGGCTACCCATGTGTAGATGACCTCGGTATCGTAGCCCACGGTGGGGTAGAACTCGCCCAGCGAGATGTAGTTGTCGGCGGTCAGACCGCACTCCTCTTCCAGCTCCCGCTTGGCGGCTGCAAAGGGGTCCTCGCCCTTTTCCAGCTTACCGGCGGGCAGCTCCCACAGCTGCTGCTGCATGGCATAGCGGAACTGCCGCACCATGCAGATGGTGCCGTCTGCAAAATAGGGCAGGATGCAGGCGCCGCCGTGGTGATGCACCACCTCGCGGGTTGCGGTCTTGCCGTTTTCCAGCAGTGCGGTGTCCTTGGTCAGGGTGATGACCCGCCCCTCGAACAGGGTCTCGCTGGAGAGAGTTTTTTCAAAGTGTACGGTATCGTTCATTTGTTTTACGCCCCTTTTCCGGCGCAGCGCCGGTTTTATGCTCTCAGTTTACGGCAAAGTGCGGTTTGTTGTCAATAAAGATATGATAAATACAAGAGGGCGGGACGATTTGAAATGCGCTCCGCGTTCGCTTTGCGCATATTCAGCGGAAAGGATATTTATAATTTCGCGTTTGTCGCGCTCTGCGGAGCGCGACAAACGCTATTTTCACGGGAGGGGTCGTAACGGCAAACGGCATTTGCAGCGCCGCTTTCTGCGAAAGTGCGGCGCTGCGGGCGAGCACTTGCTCCCCCTCGGGGGAGCTGTCGCGCAGCGACTGAGGGGCTATGAATGGAGAAGCGAAAAAGCGTTAAAGCGATAGCGCCGACTGGCGCAGCGCTAGCTTTTTTGTGCTTCGACTTCTTCTTTAGGATCGTTAAGGGCGTGCAGCCCTTGACCCGTTGCGGGGTGGGTGGAGTCCAGAGGTAGGGAGGGGGGAGTCGGAACACCCC
>ENA-UESE01001422-UESE01001422.1-human-gut-metagenome-genome-assembly--contig:-NODE-1422-length-18355-cov-5.414816_pt1 | contig 18355 bp, 8 predicted proteins | sample MGYA00242995_ERZ507996 | MGnify/ENA primary metagenome ERZ507996 (study PRJEB26167, sample SAMN06115489) | human gut metagenome | host: Homo sapiens | place: China:Sichuan | collected 2015-04-15... | reverse complement strand
AATAACTTCAAGCGGCTGGGCGTGGCGGCGGAAACGCTGGACGGAAAAGCGCGGCTTGCCCAGCTGCATGGTATCTTTCACATGGACGAGCAGCTGCCGTTCCGGTTTGAGTGGGACTGGCTCCCCACCAGCGGCCTGTCCACCCAGGACTTTATCGCCCCCAGCTCCTTTGAGTTCCGCACCGGCAGGCAGTTCCGCATGGGCAAGAAATATGGGGCGGTTTCTTTTTTGCAGATTTTAGCGCCGGAGTTGAATGACCGGATGCTGGCTGATTTTCTGGACATGGAAAGCTCGCTGATCGTCAGCCTACATATCCAGTCGGTGGATCAGATCAAGGCCATCAAGACGGTCAAGCGGAAAATCACCGATCTGGATAAATCCAAAATCGAGGAACAGAAAAAGGCGGTCAGAGCAGGATACGACATGGACATCATCCCTTCCGACCTTGCCACTTATGGTGTTGAGGCCAAAAAGCTCTTGCAGGATTTGCAGAGCCGCAACGAGCGAATGTTCCTTGTGACATTTCTGGTGCTGAACACGGCGGATAACCCCCGCCAGCTGGACAACAATATGTTCCAGGCATCCAGTATCGCACAGAAATACAACTGCCAGCTGACAAGGCTGGACTTCCAGCAGGAGGAAGGGCTGATGAGCTGCCTGCCCCTGGGTATCAACCAGATTGAGATTCAGCGCGGACTGACCACCAGTTCCACGGCTATCTTTGTTCCGTTCACCACCCAGGAGCTTTTCCAGAACGGCAAAGAGGCGCTGTACTACGGGATCAATGCCCTGTCCAACAACCTCATCATGGTGGACCGCAAGCTGCTGAAAAACCCCAACGGACTGATTCTCGGTACGCCGGGTTCCGGCAAGTCCTTCAGCGCCAAGCGCGAGATCGCGAACTGTTTCCTGCTCACCAATGATGACATCATCATCTGTGACCCGGAGGCCGAGTACGCGCCCTTGGTGGAGCGCCTGCATGGGCAGGTCATTAAGATTTCGCCCACTTCCACCAACTACATCAACCCGATGGACCTGAACCTGGACTATTCGGACGATGAAAGTCCGTTGTCCCTCAAGTCTGACTTCATCCTGTCTTTGTGTGAGCTGATCGTGGGCGGCAAGGAGGGCTTGCAGCCGGTGCAGAAAACCATCATTGACCGCTGTGTGCGGCTGGTCTATCAGACCTATCTCAATGACCCCCGCCCGGAAAATATGCCCATCTTGGAGGACCTTTACAATCTGCTGCGGGCGCAGGAGGAAAAAGAGGCACAGTACATCGCCACGGCGCTGGAAATCTATGTGACCGGCTCCCTCAATGTGTTCAACCACCAGAGCAATGTGGACATCAACAACCGCATTGTCTGCTATGACATCAAGGAGCTGGGCAAGCAGCTGAAGAAAATCGGTATGCTGGTGGTCCAGGACCAGGTGTGGAACCGTGTCACCATCAACCGTGCCGCCCACAAGTCCACCCGTTACTACATCGACGAGATGCACCTGCTGCTGAAAGAAGAACAGACCGCCGCCTACACGGTGGAGATTTGGAAGCGGTTCAGAAAATGGGGCGGCATCCCCACCGGCATCACGCAGAATGTCAAGGACCTGCTTTCTTCCCGCGAGGTGGAGAACATCTTTGAAAACTCGGACTTCGTGTATATGCTCAACCAGGCGGGCGGAGACCGGCAGATTCTTGCCAAGCAGCTGGGCATTTCCCCGCACCAGCTTTCCTATGTGACCCACTCCAGCGAGGGCGAGGGCCTGCTGTTCTATGGCTCCACGATCTTGCCTTTCGTGGATCACTTCCCGAAGAATACCGAGCTGTACCGCATTATGACCACCAAACCCCAGGAACTGAAAAAGGAGGATGAATGACCATGAAACCCAATACTGAACTGAATACCATGATGTTTTTTGACGATGCCCTGGAGAGTGAGCGTACCTATCTGCTCACCGAGCTGGCCGATGCCGTCAGCGAGACCCGTACGGCGGCGGATCAGGCAGCGGAGCTGAACGAGGATGGCGAAGCGGGCCTGCTGCGCCTGACGGAAATCTGGTGTGCCATGAACGGTGTTCCCGCCATCGTCATCTTCGAGGGCAGCCAGTCTGAGCTGCTGGCCAATGTGGTGGCGCAGATCTACGCCCATCTGCTTCAGCACCCCTTCCATGACCCTGTGGGGCTGGCCGTCTGTGTGGAGCTGCGCTACATGACGGACGCCCTCATGCTGGGTGAATGGTTTGAATAAGGAACCGCGCCTGCGCTTTACAGACGAGGAACGGGCTGACCCGGCGCTGGAGAAGCCCATCCGCAAGGCGGACAAGGCCGCCGCCAAAGCGGATAAGGCGCAGACCAAAATCCCCAAAAAACAGGTCCGGCAAAAGACGGTGGACCCGGAGACCGGTAAAGTGACCACCAAACTGGTGCTGGAGGACAAGAAGAAGCCGCCCTCCAAGCTGTCCCATGCGGTGCGGGATACCCCCGCCAATGCCGCCCTGGGGAAAGTTCACAAGGAAATCCGGGAGACCGAACAGGACAATGTGGGCGTGGAGAGCGCCCACAAGTCCGAGGAGGCTGCTGAGACCGGCGCACGGTTGGTTCGGGAGGGCTACCGCAGCCACAAGTTAAAGCCCTACCGCAAGGCAGCCCAGGCCGAGCAGAAGCTGGAGAAGGCTAATGTGAACGCCCTGTATCAGAAATCCCTGTGGGAAAATCCCCAGCTTGCCAGTAACCCCATTTCCCGCTGGCAGCAGAAACAGGCCATCAAAAAGGAGTACGCTGCCGCCAAGCGCGCCGGTCAAGCTGCCGGAAATACCGCAAGCGCAGCCCAAAAGACCGGCAAGGCCGCCAAGACGGTCAAGGAAAAGGCACAGGAGGCCGGGGCATTCGTCATGCGCCACAAAAAGGGCTTTCTGATTGCTGGCGCGATCTTCCTGCTGGTCTGTATGCTGCTCAACACCATGTCCTCTTGCTCCATGATGGCGCAGAGCATCGGTTCTGTGGTGTCCGGCACCACCTATCCGTCGGATGACCCGGAGCTGGTGGCGGTGGAGGCGGACTACGCTGCCAAGGAAGCGGCGCTGCAAGCCGAGATCGACAACATCGAAAGCAGCCATCCGGGGTATGACGAGTACCGCTACGACCTCGACATGATCGGGCATGACCCCCATGAGCTGGCGGCCTACCTGTCCGCTGTCTTGCAGGGCTACACCCGGCAGAGCGCCCAGGCAGAGCTGGAGCGTGTATTTGATGCCCAGTATCAGCTGACGCTCACCGAGGAAGTTGAAGTACGCTATCGGACGGAAACCCGGACTGACAGCGAGGGCAATAGCTACACCGTTCAGGTTCCTTACAACTACTACATTCTGAATGTGAAGCTCACCAGCCAGCCCATTTCGTCTGTTGCCTCGGAGCTGTTGACCCCGGAACAACTGGAGATGTACCAGGTGTACCGGCAGACGCTGGGCAACAAGCCGCTGATTTTCGGCGGTGGTTCCTCCGACACCAGCGATTCTGAGAGTTTAGCTGGTGTTGAGTTCGTCAACGGCACCCGCCCCGGCAATCAGGCCGTGGTGGATATAGCCAAAAGCCAGGTTGGTAATGTGGGCGGTCAGCCGTTCTGGAGCTGGTACGGCTTTAACAGTCGCGTGGAGTGGTGCGCCTGCTTTGTATCCTGGTGCTACGGCCAGATGGGGCTGTCCGAGCCGCGCTTTGCCGCCTGCCAGTCCCAGGGCATCCCGTGGTTCCAGTCTCACGGACAATGGGGCGGGCGTGATTACGCCAATATTGCCCCCGGCGACGCCATCTTCTTCGATTGGGACCTGGATGGCAGCGCCGACCATGTGGGCCTTGTGGTCGGCACGGACGGCAGCCGGGTCTACACCGTGGAGGGCAATTCCGGCGACGCCTGCAAGATCAAGAGTTATTCCCTGACCTACGAGTGTATCAAGGGCTACGGCCTGATGAACTGGTAAGGCCGATTTATGAGAAAAGGAGTGATTGAAATGGCTAAGAACAAAATCCAGCGCATTGACCAGGAGATTGCCAAGGTCCGCGAGAAAATCGCGGAGTATCAGGACAAGCTGAAAACCCTGGAGGCGCAGAAAACCGAGGCGGAGAACCTGGAGATCGTCCAGATGGTGCGCGCCCTGCGGCTGACCCCGGAGCAGCTGAACGCCATGCTCTCCGGCGGTACGGTCCCTGGCATGGCCGCTGCCTCCGCCAACTACAACGAACAGGAGGACACCGACCATGAAGAATAAGAGAATTTTCAAGACCTTTTCGGCCCTCTGCGCCGCCTTGGTGCTGATGATGGGCCTTTCCGTGACCGCCTTTGCCCAGGGGACGGACCAGCCTCCGGCGGAGGACGCCACAAACGACGCCAATGTGGTGGTGGAGGAAACCGAGGACAGTCCGGCTCTGACCCCGGATGGCAACGCCGCCCTGGTGGATGATTTCGGCGGCAACAAGCAGCTCATCACCGTCACCACCAAGGCGGGCAACTATTTCTACATCCTCATTGACCGGGCCAACGAGGACAAGGAAACCGCTGTCCACTTCTTGAACCAGGTGGACGAGGCAGACCTGATGGCGTTGATGGAGGACGGTCAGACCACCCAGGAGCAGCCCGCCACCTGTACCTGTACGGAGAAATGTGTGGCCGGTGCGGTGAATACGGCCTGCCCGGTGTGTGCCACCAATATGAGCGCCTGCACGGGTAAGGAGCCGGAACCGGAGACCCCGGAAGAAACCCCGGAGCCGGAAGAACCGGCGCAGAAACCCGCAGGACTGAATCCGGCCATTCTTTTGGCGGTGCTGGCTCTGATGGGTGGCGGCGGCGCTTTTGCCTACTTTAAGCTGGTGAAAAACAAACCCAAGACCAAGGGCAACGACAATTTGGACGATTATGACTACGGCGAGGATGATACCGACCAGGAGGACGAGGACTCCTGGGAGACCGAGGAATCTGACGAGCTGGACGCTGACGGGGGCGGCGACGAGGAAAGCGAGGACAAGACGGTTTGACCCGCTTCACCGACAGCCCCTATGAACGCATGATGACACGCAGGCCGGAGGGCGGGAAGGAAACTTCCCGTCCTCCTTCTTTATCTCCCGGCCACCCCTGTTATGGCTGCGGGAATTATCGTCCCGGACAACCCTGTGTAGGATTCTGCCACCGGCAGCTGACCGCATGGCTGCGGGAAAGGAGGATGAAAAACCATGAAGCTGGTGATCGCTGAGAAACCATCCGTTGCCCAAAGTCTGGCCGCCGTGATCGGGGCCACCGCCCGCAAGGACGGCTACCTGGAGGGCGGCGGCTGGCGGGTCAGCTGGTGTGTGGGCCACCTGGCTGGGCTGGCCGATGCCGACGCCTATAACCCCGACTACGCCAAGTGGCGCTATGACGATCTGCCCATTCTGCCGGAACCCTGGCAGATGGTGGTGAGCAAGGACAAGAAGAAACAGTTTGACATTCTGAAACAGCTGATGAATGCCCCGGATGTGACTGAGGTGGTGAACGCCTGCGATGCCGGACGCGAGGGGGAGCTGATCTTCCGCGCCGTCTACGAGCTGGCGGGCTGCCAGAAGCCCATGAAGCGGCTCTGGATTTCCTCGATGGAGGATTCCGCCATCCGGGAGGGCTTTGCGAACCTGCGCCCCGGCGCGGACTATGACGGCTTACGGGATGCGGCCCTCTGCCGTGCCAAGGCGGACTGGCTGGTGGGGATCAACGCCACCCGGCTGTTTTCGGTGCTGTACCACCGGACCCTCAACATCGGGCGCGTCATGTCCCCAACACTGGCCCTCATTGTCCAGCGGGAGGCCGAGATCGACACCTTTAAGCCGGTGCCGTTTTACACGGTGACGCTGGAGCTGCCCGGTTTCTCTGTTTCAGGGGAACGCATGGCGGACAAGGTCGCCGCCCAGCAGCTGAAAACGGCCTGCCAGGGTGCGGCTGCTACGGTGAAAAAGGTGGAGCGCAAGGACAAATCCGAGAAGCCGCCCGCCCTCTATGACCTGACCACCCTCCAGCGGGACGCCAACCGGCTGCTGGGGTTCACAGCCCAGCAAACCCTGGACTATTTGCAGAACCTCTATGAAAAGAAGCTCTGCACCTATCCTCGGACGGACAGCCGTTACCTGACTTCGGATATGGCAGCAAGTCTGCCGGAGCTGGTCCGGCTCACTGCTGGGGCGCTGCCCTTTGCCGCTGGTATGGAGCTTGCCTGCAATGCGGCACAGGTCATCAACGACAAGAAAGTGACCGACCACCATGCGGTGATCCCCACCCGCAACCTCCAGGGCGCGGACCTGTCCAGCTTGCCAGTTGGCGAAAAGGCGGTGCTGGAGCTGGTGGCCCTGCGGTTGCTGTGCGCTGTGGCTCAACCCTATATTTTTGCGGAAACCGCCGTTGTTGTGGAGTGCGACGGTGCGGAGTTTACCGCCAAAGGCCGCACGGTGAAAGATCACGGCTGGCGGGCGCTGGACGCTGCATACCGCGCAGGGCTGAAAAATGTGGAGCCGGAAACCGAGGACAAGGCTCTGCCGGAGCTGTCTGAAGGTCAGACGCTGCCCCTTTCTGGTGCTGCCGTCAAGGAGGGCAAGACCACCCCGCCCAAGCACTTCACCGAGGATACGCTACTCTCTGCAATGGAAACTGCCGGGAAGGACGATATGCCGGACGATGCCGAGCGCAAGGGCCTGGGGACCCCGGCCACCCGTGCCGGGATTCTGGAAAAGCTGGTGTCCACCGGCTTTCTGGAACGGAAAAAGAGCAAAAAGCAAGTACAGCTCCTGCCCTCCCATGATGCGGTGTCCCTTATCACTGTGCTGCCGGAGCAGCTGCAATCGCCCCTACTGACCGCTGAATGGGAGTACCGGCTGGGCGAGATCGAGCGTGGCGAGCTGGCCCCGGAGGATTTCATGGATGGAATTTCCACCATGCTCAAGGAGCTGGTAGGAACCTATCAGATGATTAAAGGCACCGAGTATCTGTTCACTCCGCCCCGCGAAGTGGTGGGCAAATGCCCCCGCTGCGGCGGTGATGTGGCGGAGCTGCAAAAGGGTTTCTTCTGCCAGAACGAGGGCTGTAAATTTGCCATTTGGAAAAACAACAAGTGGTGGGAGCTGAAGCGAAAGCAGCCCACCAAGGCCATCGTGACGGCGCTGCTCAAAAATGGCCGCGCCCATGTGAGCGGCCTGTACTCCGAGAAAACTGGCAAGACCTACGACGCCACCGTGGTGTTGGAGGACGATGGGCAGTACGCCAACTTCAAGCTGGAGTTTGACCGGCAGAAAGGAGGCGGCAAATGAAACTGAGCCTTTATGAACAGGAAACCATCATCCTCTACAACCAGGCTGAAGCCACCGCCGAGGTCTATACCCATGACCCCCGGCTGCTGGAAAAGCTGCGGCGGCTGGCGGAGAAATACCCGGATCAGATTGTGAAAAAGGACCGCCAAACCTTTCTCGTTCCCAAACGCTGCGTGTCCGTCCGGGAACCGTACAGCGCCGAGCGCCGTAAGGCAGCCAGTGAACGGGCCAAGGCTGCCGGGTACAGGCCACCCACCCCCAAGAAAGGCAATGAATGAGCATGGCCGAGAGCGTCTTTGAGGCCGTCAAACAGTCTGTCACTGTCCGGGAAGCGGCGCAGATGTATGGGATTGAGGTCAACCGGAGCGGCATGGCCTGTTGCCCGTTCCACGATGACAAAAATCCCAGCATGAAGCTGAACGAGGAATACTTCTACTGCTTCGGCTGCGGAGCCACCGGTGATGTAATCGACTTCACAGCGAGGCTCTACAATCTGTCCCCCAAAGAGGCCGCCGAGAAGCTGGCCCAAGATTTTGGCCTGGCTTATGACAGTCAGGCCCCTCCCCGGAGGCGCTATGTCCGGCGGAAATCCGAGGCCCAGAAATTCAAGGAGGACCGGGACCATGCCTTTCGTGTCCTGGCCGACTACTTTCATTTGCTCCGCAAGTGGGAAACGGACTACACACCCAAAACACCGGAGGAAAATCCACATCCCCGATTCATGGAGGCAATCCAGAAAAAAGACTATGTGGGCTATCTGCTGGATTTTTTCCTGGAGGATACCCCTGATGAACAAAGACTGTGGATTGCCGAACATCAATCAGAAATCGCCAATTTGGAAAGGAGAGTGAAAATCATGGCTGATAAGCCCACCAACCGGGAGCGGTTGCAGGAAATCACGGCGGGCATTGAACAGGGTATCAAGGAGCTGTTTGAGAGCGAGAAGTATATGCGCTACCTGTCCGTCATGTCCAAGTTCCACCGCTACTCCGTCAACAACACCATGCTCATCTATATGCAGCGCCCGGACGCCACCCTGGTGGCCGGGTTCAACAAGTGGAAAAACCAATTTGAGCGCCATGTGAAAAAGGGCGAGCATGGTATCACCATCATCGCCCCCACGCCCTACAAAAAGAAAATCGAGGAAATGAAGCGTGACCCGGATACCCATGCACCCATCCTGGACGCGGATGGCAAGGCGGTCATGGAGGAAAAGGAAATCGAAATCCCCATGTTCCGCCCGGTCAAGGTGTTCGATGTGAGCCAGACAGACGGCAAGCCCCTGCCGGAGCTGGCCTCCAGCCTGTCCGGGACGGTGCCGCATTATGAGGCGTTCATGGAAGCTCTGCGCCGCTCCGCACCGGTCCCCATCGAGTTTGAGCCGATGGCCGAGAACATGGACGGCTATTTTTCCTCCGAACAGCAACGGATCGCCATCCGGGAAGGCATGAGCGAGGTACAGACCGTTTCCGCTGCCGTCCATGAGACCGCGCACAGCAAGCTCCACGACCCGAAAAAATATGAAATCGAGCAGTCCTGGAAAGTTGTCATGGATAGCGGTGGAGGCACAGTAAGAGATTTTCAATCTGGATTTGCAACTGAGGCCGAGGCAGAACAGTTTGCTACCGAAATGGGCTGGCGCTTTGTGGACGAGAATCGGTTTGAGTGGCGGCTGGAGGTGCAGGAAGATCTGACGGCGGTGAAACAGGCCGCCAAGAACCGTAACACCGAGGAAGTGGAAGCCGAGAGCATTTCCTATGCGGTCTGCCAGTATTTCGGCATCCAGACCGGTGAAAACAGCTTTGGCTACATCGCTTCCTGGTCCAAGGACAAGGAGCTGAAGGAGCTGCGGGCCAGCCTGGAGACCATCAACAAGACTTCCTGTGAGCTGATTAACGACATCGAGCGCAACTACAAAGAAATCTGCAAGGAGCGCGGCATTGACCTGACTGCCGCCCCGGAGCCGGAGCAGACACCCCCGCAGGCTGTGGAAGAAGTATCTCAGCCCAGCGCCGAGTACCAGGAGGCCCTGCTGGTGTTGGATGATGCCACATATCTTCATGTTCAGCCCTGCGATACCGGCTGGGACTACACGCTCTACGATGTGGCAACCATGAAGCAGATGGACGGCGGCCAGCTGGATGGACCGGACATGGGCCGTTCCGCAGCGGTCAGCCACATCTGCAAGGACCTGGGGCTGGGTGACAAATCCATCAAGTATGCGCCGCTGTCCATGATCGAGACTTTGTATGAACAGGCCAGCCAGCAGACCGCAGAAGCCGCAGCCGCCCTGCTGCCGGATGCTCAGGAACAGGCGCTGGACGAATATCCCATGCCGGACCCGGTTCTGACCCAGGACGATCTGGAGAAATGCGGCTGCCTGGACAGCGATCTTTTGCCCCTCTCCAAAGAGAAAGCCTATGAGCTGATGGAGCGTGACCTGACCGTTTACATTATCCAGGAGGGCGAAAATCCGGTGATGGCCTTTGACACCGCTGACCTGGATGCCCATGACGGTATCTTTGCCCTGCCCCGCGAGGAATGGGAGGAAAGCCCGGAGTTTGATAAGCTGGTCAAGGACCGCATGGCCCACCAGGAGGAACGGGAGCAGGCGTTTCTCTCCCACAAGGGGGACTGCTTCGCTATTTATCAGGTGAAGCACACCGACGAGCTGCGGGACATCCGCTATGAGGGCCTGGAATGGCTCCAGTCCATCGGGCAGACGGTGCAGCGGGACAACTATGAGTTGGTCTACACCGCTCCGCTGCTGCCCTCCGATCTGAAAGGCGATACCGCCGAACAGCTCTTTTACCGCTTCAACAATGAACATCCTGCCGATTACCGCCATCCGTCCATGAGCGTAAGCGACATCGTTGCCATTAAGCGGGATGGCAAGGTATCCTGTCATTACTGCGACAGCTTCGGCTTTGAGCAGGTTCCCGGATTCCTGCCGGACAATCCGCTGAAAAATGCGGAAATGGTCGTTGAGGATGACTACGGTATGATCGACGGCATCATCAACAACGGACCCAAGGAGCCGACAGTGGCCCAGCTGGAACAGCAGGCCCGCAGCGGCCAGCCGATTTCTCTCATGGATTTGGCTGCCGCCGCCCACCGGGAGGAACGGGAAAAGAAAAAGTCCGTCATGGAGCAGCTGAAAAGCCAGCCCAAGGCGGAACACAAAAAGACAGCGCCCAAAAAGAGCGCGGAAAGGGAGATTTGATATGGGAAACTTCACTTTTGAGGAAACGAACCTGCTTTGTATCTACAACACCGGCAGCCGCACCGGGCTGATCGAAGCCCTGACGGAGATGTGCGGTGAGCTTTCGCCGGAGGAAGCCGAGCTGCGGGAGCTGACGGACAGCGCCCTCTCCAAGCTCCGGGCTATGAGCGACGCCGAGTTTGCCGAGCTGGAGCTGTACCCGGATTTCGACGAGTAAAAACCACACCAAGACCCAGCGGGGCGGCCTGATGTGCCGCCCCATTTCTATTTAACATGAAGGGAGGACAGAAAACCATGCCATCCAAAGCTGAATTTTACCGGCAGATGGCCGAACAGGTATCGACCCGGCTTGTGGGCAGCTGGAAAGAATGGACAGCCTTTCTTACCACCGCCGCCCGCCTCTACAAATATCCGTTCCATGAGCAGATGATGATTTACGCCCAGCGCCCGGACGCCACCGCCTGCGCCGAGTACGATCTGTGGAACGAAAAAATGGGGCGGTATGTACGGCGCGGCTCCAAGGGGATCGCTCTGGTGGACGATTCCGGCGACAGGCCCCGCCTGCGCTATGTGTTCGATATTTCCGACACCGGGACCCGCGAACATTCCCGCACCCCCTGGCTGTGGCAGCTGGAGGAACAGCACATCGGGCCTGTGTCGGCCATGCTGGAGCGCAACTACGGTGTTGCCGGTGACAATCTTGCCCAGCAGCTCACCGATGTGGTCGGAAAACTGGCGAGTGAGTATTGGGACGAGCATCAACAGGACTTCCGTTATATCGTTGACGGTTCGTTCCTGGAGGAGTACGATGAACTCAACATCGAAGTCCAATTTAAGTCCGCCGCCACCGTCAGCATCGCCTACGCCCTGATGTCCCGCTGTGGGCTGGATACAGACCAGTATTTCCAGCATGAGGACTTCATGCCGATTTTCGATTTCAATACCCCGGCCACGGTTGGGGCGTTGGGAGCGGCGGTCAGCCAGATCAACCAGCAGGTGCTGCGGCAGATCGGTGTCACCGTCCAACATTATGAGCGTGAGCAACTCGCGGAAAGGAGCGTTACACATGGAGAACAACCTGACTTACACGAGGAACGGCGATTACCTGATTCCCGACCTGAGCCTGAGCGAACAGCCGGAGAAGCCCCTGGGCAAGTACGGCAGGATGCGGAAAGCGTACCTGAAGGAACACCGGCCCCTGATCTACAACCAGCTGCTGCTGACCGAGAAGCTGTACCCGCACCTGCTGGAAATCGACGAGACGGCGAACAGCCGTCTGGAGCAGATGATTCCTCAGTTGGCGGAGTCGGCGGGCGCGACGGAGGAGCTGAAAGCCCGCGATCCGATGCGCTGGGTGGGCCTGATGAACACCTGCAAGGCCCAAGTGGAGGAGATTTTGATGGCGGAGCTTATCAACAGCTAACCCTAAACCTGTTCCTCTCCGAAGCGGAACAAATCCAAAGAATAGATGAAGCAGAGAATGTGAAAACATCCTCTGCTTTTTCTTTTGCCCAAGAACAGCCGCAGCCGGACCCGGCTGTGTGGGAATACAACGGTGTCAAGGAGCGACACCCGGATGATATGGTCCTGTATCAGATGGGCGATTTCTTCGAGATTTATGGCGAGGACGCCAAAGAAGCCGCGCCGGAGCTGGGGTTGCAACTGGTCTCCCGTGCTATCCCTGGCGGTGGCCGTGTGGAAATGTGCGGGTTCCCGGCAAACCGGCTGGAGCAGTACCTGGAACAGCTCAGGGCCAAGCATGATGTGACGGTCTCCGCCACCCTGGAGGGCAGCACCCAGCGCCGGGAGTATTCCGTCCTCTCTATCGACCATGAGGCCGAACAGGACATCAACGCCCATGAAGCGGAGTATGGTGCTGACGGGTTCCGGGCGTTCCGGGACGAAGAAGCCATCCAAGCCGCCACCCTCCGGGAGCTGCATGAGCAATACAAGCCCATCGTGCTGGAGGCTGTTACCCAGGACATCAGATACCGGAACGCCTGCGGTCACAGTGACTACGAGAACGCCGTGATCGAGGGCAACGCCGCTATTCGCCGTGCTGTCCTAGGGTCCGGTAATATGGGGCTGCTTCGCCTCTATTCTGACACCCCGGAGTTCCGGCAGCGCCTTCATCGGGAAGTCATAGACGAGACCTATCCCAAGCTCCATGAGCTGCTGCGCCCTCTCTCGGACAATGACATCGACAAGGCTATCCAGGACTGGAATGGCAAAATCGAGAGCAAACACGCCGTTGTCCGCTACATGAAAGACCATGCGCGAGAAAGAGACACCGCAGCATGGCTGGCCCATGAGTTTGACGGCGGCGATGGTAAAACCCCGTTTGCGATCCGCCCGGAAAGCCCCGAAGGAACGGCACTGCCCTGGCCCAAGGTGCAGCGCCGGATTGCCCAGCTCATCAAGGAGGATCGCTTCTACACCCAGGTCGAACAGGATAATCTGGACGATGTGGACCCCATCGCCATCCGGGAGGCCCTGGCCCAGCGCGGCATTGTGGACGGCCATGTGGTGGACCCGGAAAAGCTGGACAACGACCCCTTTATTCAGCAGGTCATGCGGGATGTGGAGGCCATATCCAGGGAGACCACTCAAGCCGACCAGCCGGAACAACCTTCTTCCGGCGATTCGCGTGTTCCTGTGTCAGACGAAGAATATGCTGCGGCCCGTGGCACGGTCCGGGAACGGACTTCTTATGATCCAACAGTCCCTCCATACAATGTGGGGGATATTGTCTATCTGGATGACCTCGCCCACCGGATCACGGAGCTGCGGGATGACACGGTGCAGCTGCTGCCCACCGGCATGAGCTATCCCATCTACCGGGCTGAGAGCCGGGAACGGTTTGAGCAGCTTTTGCGGGAGGATAACCGCAATGACTTCTATACCGAGTTCCTGCCTGCAAATCTGGATACGGTGGACCAGGACCTGCGGGATGTGCTTGCCCATGGCCTGATTGGTGAAGCGGACAAGGCGGAGCTTTCCGAGCTTCTTCGCAACGGCAAGAGCAACCAGGAGGTGGCCCTGTGGCTGAGCCGGGCCTATCCCAACATCGTGGAAACGATGGAGCTGGAGACCGGCGAGACCGCCGATTACCGCACGATGCCGGAAGGTGTTGAACTGGAAGTGCTGGATGCAGATGAAAAGCGTCTGGCCATGCTGTTCTTCCAGTGGAGCGAGGTTGCGCCTTTGCTGCGCGGGATGTATGCCCGTCAGCTGGACGGTTTTGGGCAGGAACGCCCCGAACCGGCTGCCGAAGCTCCGACCTTCCAATCCGAGACTGTGGCTGTCTATCCGGGCGACAAGAACCATCTGCCCTATGATGTGGTTGTTCAGACCCTGAGAACCAATGAGTCGGAGCCTCCTACACCTGTCACCGAGCCGGAGAAAACCCCGGATGAAGTGCTGGACGAACACCCCGTTTCCATTCAGGTAAACGGCGAGTGGCAGACCTTCCCCAATGTCAAAGCTGCCGAGGAAGCCTCTTATGAGGAATACAAGGCTAATCTGCGCCGCACCGCCGAGAATTTCCGTATCACTGACGATCACCTGGGCGAAGGCGGCCCCAAGGCCAAGTTCCAGGCCAATGTCGAGGCAATCAAGCTGCTGAAATACCTGGAGGAAACCACCGGGCAGGCAACGCCGGAGCAGCAGCAAGTCCTCTCCCGGTATGTGGGCTGGGGCGGGTTGGCGGATGCTTTTGACCCTGACAAGGAAAGCTGGAGCAAGGAATATGCCCAGCTGAAGGAGCTGCTGACCCCAGAGGAATATGCCGCTGCCAGAGGTTCTACCCTCAACGCGCACTACACCAGCCCTACGGTCATCAAAGCGATTTACGAGGCTGTGGGCCGTATGGGATTTGAGACCGGCAACATCCTGGAACCGTCCTGCGGTGTGGGTAATTTCTTCGGTATGCTGCCGGAGGAAATGCGGAACAGCCGTCTGTACGGCGTGGAGCTGGATTCCATCAGCGGGCGGATCGCCCAGCAGCTCTATCCCAAGGCCGACATCACCGTGGCCGGTTTTGAAACCACCGACAGGCGGGACTTCTATGACCTTGCCATCGGCAATGTACCTTTCGGCCAGTATCAGGTTCGGGACAAAGCCTACGACAAGCTGAATTTCAGCATTCACAACTACTTTTTTGCCAAGGCGCTGGATCAGGTGCGTCCCGGCGGCGTGGTGGCCTTTGTCACCAGCCGCTATACGATGGACGCCAAAGATTCCACCGTGCGCCGGTATCTTGCCCAGCGCGCCGAGCTGCTGGGGGCTATCCGTCTGCCCAACAATGCGTTCAAGGCCAATGCCGGGACCGAGGTTGTATCGGACATCATCTTCCTCCAAAAGCGAGATCGCCCGCTGGACATCGTGCCGGAGTGGACGCAGACCGGACAGACCGAGGACGGCTTTGCCATCAACCGCTATTTCCTGGACCACCCGGAAATGGTGCTGGGCCGACAGGAACCGGAAAGCACCGCTCACGGCATGGACTACACCGTGAACCCCATTGAGGGGCTGGAGCTGGCCGATCAGCTGCACGATGCTGTGAAGTACATTCGCGGCACCTACCAGGAGGCCGAGCTGCCGGAGCTGGGCGAAGGCGAAGCCATCGACACCTCTATCCCCGCTGACCCCAATGTGAAGAACTACTCCTATACCGTGGTGGACGGAGCTGTGTATTTCCGGGAGAACAGCCGCATGGTGCGCCCCGATCTCAATGCCACCGCCGAGGCCCGCATTAAAGGCATGGTGAGGCTGCGGGATTGTGTCCAGGAACTGATCGACCTGCAAATGGACGCAGCTACACCGGACAGCGACATTCGTGAGAAACAGGTGGAGCTGAACCAGCTCTATGACGATTTTTCCGCCAAGTACGGCCTTATCAATGACCGGGGGAACCGGCTGGCCTTTGCTGATGATTCCAGCTATTATCTGCTCTGCGCGCTGGAAGTCATTGACGAGAATGGCCAACTGAAGCACAAAGCAGATATGTTCACAAAGCGGACCATCAAGCCCCATGAGGCGGTGACTTCCGTGGACACCGCAAGCGAAGCTCTGGCCGTATCCATCGCGGAAAAGGCCCGTGTGGACATGGAGTATATGGAACAGCTCACCGGCAAGACCAGTGACGAGCTGGCCGCCGAGCTGCAAGGCGTGATCTTCCGTCTGCCTGGGCCTGTGCCGGAGGGAGAACGGCCCACCTATGTGACCGCCGACGAATACCTTTCCGGCAATGTTCGGCGCAAGCTCCGTCAGGCACAGCGAGCCGCACAGCAGGACCCGGCCTTTGCCATCAATGTGGAGGCCCTGACCGCCGCCCAGCCCAAAGACCTGGACGCTTCGGAGATCGAGGTGCGCCTGGGCGCTACCTGGATCGACAAGGAGTACATCCAGCAATTCATGTATGAGACTTTCAACACCCCAAACTACCTTCAACGCGCCATCCAGGTCAACTATACCTCCTATACCGCCGAGTGGCAGATCACGGGCAAAAGCTCTGTCTCCGAAAACAATGTGGCGGCCTACACCACTTACGGAACCAGCCGTGCCAACGCCTACAAGATTTTGGAGGACAGCCTGAACCTGCGGGATGTCCGCATTTACGACACCGTGGAGGACGCAGACGGCAAGGAACGCCGGGTACTGAACGCCAAGGAGACCACTCTGGCCGCCCAAAAGCAGCAGGCCATCCGGGACGCTTTCCGTGATTGGATTTGGAGGGACCCGGAGCGCCGCCAGACCCTGGTGCGCCAGTACAACGAGGAAATGAACTCCACCCGGCCCCGTGAATACGACGGGTCCCACATCACCTTTGGCGGCATGAACCCGTCCATTACCCTGCGGGATCACCAGCTGGGTGCTATTGCTCATGTGCTGTATGGCGGCAATACACTATTGGCACACGAGGTAGGCGCGGGCAAAACCTTTGAGATGGTGGCCGCTGCGATGGAATCCAAGCGCCTGGGGCTATGCCAGAAGTCCCTCTTTGTGGTGCCGAACCACCTGACAGAACAGTGGGCATCGGAGTTTCTGCGGCTTTATCCCTCTGCAAAAATCCTGGTCACGACCCGCAAGGATTTTGAGACCCACAACCGCAAAAAATTCTGTGCCAGAATTGCCACCGGAGACTACGATGCCGTTATCATCGGACATTCGCAGTTTGAAAAAATCCCCATCAGCCGGGAGCGCCAGGAACGGCTCCTCTACGAGCAGATCGACGAGATCACCGAGGGTATTGCTGAGGTGCAGGCCAGCGGCGGTGAGCGTTTCACGGTCAAACAACTGGAACGGACCCGCAAATCCCTGGAGGCCAGACTGGAAAAGCTCCAGGCCGAGAGCCGCAAGGACGATGTGGTGACTTTTGAGCAACTTGGCGTGGACAGGTTATTTGTCGATGAAGCTCATAACTACAAAAATTTGTTCCTTTACACAAAAATGAGGAATGTGGCGGGTCTCTCCACCAGCGATGCCCAAAAGTCCAGCGATATGTTTGCGAAGTGTCGCTATATGGATGAACTGACCGGAAACCGTGGTGTGATTTTCGCCACCGGCACCCCCGTATCAAACAGCATGACCGAACTTTACACCATGCAGCGGTATCTCCAGTATGACCGCTTGCAAGAGCTGAACATGACCCACTTCGACTGCTGGGCCAGCCGCTTCGGAGAAACCGTCACGGCGCTGGAGCTGGCACCGGAAGGCACCGGCTACCGGGCGCGCACCCGCTTCTCCAAGTTTTTCAATCTCCCGGAGCTGATGAACCTGTTCAAAGAGGTGGCGGATATTAAAACCGCCGATCAGCTTCATCTGCCCACCCCGGAGGTAGAATACCACAACATCGTGGCCCAGCCCACCGAGCAGCAGCAGGAAATGGTGAAGGCGCTATCCGAGCGTGCTTCCCTGGTACACAGCGGCACGGTGGACCCCTCCCAGGACAATATGCTCAAGATCACCAGCGATGGCCGCAAGCTGGGCCTGGATCAGCGCATTATCAATCAGGCGCTGCCGGACGAACCCGGCACCAAGGTCAACCAATGTGTCGCAAACATCATGCAGATTTGGCGGGATGGCGAGGCCGACAAGCTGACCCAGCTGGTGTTCTGCGACATTTCTACGCCCCAGGCGGCCCCCTCCAAAAAGGCGGCCAAGGCGCTGGACAATCCCACGCTCCATGCGCTGGAGCAGGCTGTGCCGCTGGACGAGCCGGAGCCGGTCTTTACCGTCTATGAGGACATCCGGCAAAAACTCATCGCCCAAGGGATGCCCGCCGATCAGATCGAGTTCATCCATGAGGCCAACACCGAAGTCAGAAAAAAAGAGCTGTTTGCGAAGGTCCGTACCGGCCAGGTGCGTGTCCTGCTGGGCAGTACCGCCAAGATGGGCGCTGGCACCAATGTGCAGGACCGGCTTGTGGCGCTCCATGACCTGGACTGCCCGTGGCGGCCGGGAGACCTTGCACAGCGCAAGGGCCGTATCGAGCGCCAGGGCAACCAAAATCCCCTGGTCCATGTGTACCGCTATGTTACCGAGGGAACTTTCGATGCCTACCTGTGGCAAACCGTCGAGAACAAGCAGAAATTCATCAGCCAGATTATGACTTCCAAATCGCCGGTGAGAAGCTGCGACGATGTGGACGAAACGGCGCTGTCCTTTGCCGAGATCAAGGCCCTGTGCGCCGGAGACCCCCGTATCAAGGAGCGCATGGACCTGGATGTGGAGGTCTCCAAGCTGAAGCTGATGAAAGCCGACCACCAGAGCAAGCAGTATCGTCTGGAGGACCAGCTGCTCAAATACTTCCCGGAGGA
>ENA-UESE01001389-UESE01001389.1-human-gut-metagenome-genome-assembly--contig:-NODE-1389-length-18779-cov-3.482034_pt1 | contig 18779 bp, 16 predicted proteins | sample MGYA00242995_ERZ507996 | MGnify/ENA primary metagenome ERZ507996 (study PRJEB26167, sample SAMN06115489) | human gut metagenome | host: Homo sapiens | place: China:Sichuan | collected 2015-04-15... | reverse complement strand
AAGCTTCTTTACTTCATCATCAACTTCAGCCTCAGTTGCCTGTGCACAGTTCATAGATGCTCTTCCGCTAAGATATTCATCTTCAACTGTTGATAATGCAACAAGTCCGAATCTGTCTGACATACCATATCTTGTAATCATTGTCTTGGCAAGGTTAGTTGCTTTCTTGATATCATCATAAGCACCATTAGTAACTGAACCAAATACAACTTCTTCTGCAGCACGGCCACCAACAAGTGATATAAGGTCTGTCATAAGTTCATCCTTAGTCTCAAGATGCTTCTCTTCCTCTGGGAAGTTAAGCACATAACCAAGTGAACCATTAGTATGAGGTATACTAGTAAGCTTCTGGACCGGCTGTCTGAGGCAGACGGTTCCATATCATGTCCTGTCCGGACATAAACGTTTTCCAATCGATCTGGCAATAGCAACAACCTTCTTTTCCTTCTTGCTAAGAACTCTTTCCTTCTTCTCCTTACCTGCTACAACTGTATCAAAAGCACCAAGAAGATCCTTCTGTGTAACAACATTTCTTCCATTCTTAACTGCCGCAATAGCTGCTTCATTAATGATATTAGCAAGGTCTGAACCTACAAGACCGCTTGTTGCCATCGCAATCTCATCAAAATCGACTGTATCGTCCATAAGTACATCCTTAGAATGTACCTTAAGAGTCTCAATTCTTCCCTTCTTATCAGGTCTGTCAACGGTAATTCTTCTGTCGAGACGACCTGGTCTAAGTAAAGCCTTATCAAGTACCTCCGGTCTGTTAGTTGCTGCAAGAATGAATATTCCCTTAGAAGAATCAAAACCATCCATCTCTGCAAGTAACTGGTTCAATGTCTGCTCACGCTCGTCATTGCCACCGCCATACTTGGAATCTCTGCTCTTACCAATAGCATCAATCTCATCAATAAATATAATACATGGAGCCTGCTTAGTTGCTTCCTTGAACAAATCTCTTACTCGTGATGCACCAACGCCAACGAACATCTCTACAAAATCAGAACCTGCAAGTGAGAAGAAAGGTACATCTGCCTCACCGGCTACAGCCTTGGCAAGAAGCGTCTTACCTGTTCCAGGAGGTCCTACTAAAAGTGCACCCTTAGGAAGCTTTGCACCAATCTTGGCATATTTCTCAGGGTAATGTAAGAAATCAACAATCTCTGTAAGTGATTCCTTAGCTTCATCCTGACCTGCAACATCCTTGAATGTAACACCTGTCTTTTTCTGGACATATACTTTGGCGTTGCTCTTTCCAACGCCCATTCCGCCCATCATTCCACCATTCTTAGCAATTCTTCTATATACAAATGCAAAGATTATATATATGAATAAAAATGGCAGTACATATGCTAGCAGAAATTCTACGATTGAAGAACTTGAATCCGGAATATATCCTTCAAACTCAATTCCTTTTCTCTTAAGAAGCGGTACAAGAGTATCATCATTAACATATCCTGTATAATATGTGTATGAAACTCCTGCTATGCCAGACTGTTTCTCCTCTTCAACTGGTGTAATAAGGATTCTGTCCTGCTCTAATGCTACTTTCTTTACCTTATCTTCATCAATCATCTGCATGAACTGGACGTAGCTTATCTCCTTGTATGTCGCATTCCTAAACATATTGCTAAGAAGCGTAAGCCCTATAAATGTTACAACTGCCGCTATAATAATGAATATTATAAGGTTAACATTCTTTGGCTTCTTATTATTATTGTTGTTATTACGATTATTGTTGCGGTTATCGTTATTATTATAACCATTGTCATAACCGTTGTTGTTATAATTATCCATACTCTTCTCCTGATATGATACTGTACTTATCTTAAGCATTTCCAAATAAGTCTGTTTTCATTATAAAGAAGGAAAAAATATAAATCAACCAAAATCTAAGTGTTTAATAAGATGTTTATATTTACTTTATATTCTTAGTTTTTTTCTTTAAACTATGGAAATTTATAATACAGGGCTGTATAATATTGCATATTTTTTTGATTACACATTCAGATTGGAGGAAAAGATGGCTGTTAAATATGTATTTGTAACAGGTGGTGTTGTTTCCGGTTTAGGAAAAGGTATCACTGCCGCATCTTTAGGCAGACTGCTTAAAGCCCGTGGTTTTTCTGTAACCATGCAGAAGTTTGACCCTTATATTAATATTGATCCAGGTACTATGAACCCTATCCAGCACGGAGAAGTTTTCGTAACTGACGATGGTGCTGAGACAGACCTTGACCTTGGTCACTATGAAAGATTTATTGATGAAAGCCTTAATAAGAATTCTAATGTAACTACAGGTAAAGTATACTGGTCTGTATTACAGAAGGAACGACGTGGAGATTTCGGTGGAGGCACAGTCCAGGTAATCCCTCATATTACTAATGAAATAAAGAGCCGTTTTTTCAGAGATTATTCAACTGATGAAACTAAGATTGCAATTATAGAAGTAGGTGGTACTGTCGGAGATATCGAAAGTCAGCCTTTCCTTGAAGCAATCAGACAATTCCAGCATGAAGTCGGACATGAGAACGCAATTCTTATTCATGTAACACTTATTCCTTATCTTAAAGCATCTGGTGAGATGAAGACTAAGCCAACTCAGGCAAGTGTTAAGGAACTTCAGGGAATGGGAATCCGTCCTGATATTCTTGTATGCCGTACAGAGCATCCTCTCGAGGCAGGTATAAAGGACAAGATAGCACTTTTCTGTAATGTACCTAAGTCTCATGTACTTCAGAACTTAGATGTTGAGATTCTTTATGATGCACCTCTTGCGATGGAAGAAGAACATCTTGCACAGGTAGCATGTGAATGTTTACACCTTGACTGTCCAGAACCAGACCTTGATGAATGGAGAGCAATGTGCAAGGCCTGGAAGAATCCTACTAAGAAGGTAACTGTTGCATTAGTTGGTAAATATATCCAGCTTCATGATGCTTATATCAGTGTTGTAGAAGCATTAAAGCATGGGGGTGTATATAATTCATGTGATGTAACTATCAAATGGATTGATTCAGAAACTGTAACTCCTGAAACTGCTGATGAGCTTCTCTCTGACGTATCTGGCATATTAGTTCCAGGTGGATTCGGTGACAGAGGTACAGAAGGAAAGATTGAAGCTATCCGTTATGCCAGAGAACATAATATTCCATTCTTAGGATTGTGCCTGGGAATGCAGCTTTCAATTGTTGAATTTGCAAGAAATGTTATAGGCTATGACGACGCACACAGTGTTGAACTTAATCCTAACACAACTCACCCTGTTATACATCTTATGCCAGACCAGGAAGGCATTGATGATATCGGCGGTACATTAAGACTTGGTTCTTATCCTTGTGTACTTGATAAAACAAGCAAGGCTTATGAACTCTATGGCGAAGAGCTTATACATGAACGTCACAGACACAGATATGAAGTTAATAATGATTACAGAAAAGTTCTTACTGAGAATGGTATGATGCTTTCAGGAATATCTCCTGACGGAAGAATTGTTGAGATGATAGAATTAAAGAATCACCCATGGTTTATTGCCACACAGGCTCATCCAGAGTTAAAGTCAAGACCTAATCGTCCACATCCATTATTCAGAGGCTTCATAACAGCAGCACTTGAATATCAGAATAAAAACCATTCATTATCTTATATCTGAATAAAAAAAAACATCACCTGACGAATCCGACTTTCGTATCAGGTGATGTTTTTTATTGCTTTTGCTTATAAAATTATTATTTATTAAGACCATTAAGGATCTTCTTAATTCTCTTAACTTCATCGTCTTCTAACTTCTGTGATTCACAAATAGAAGCAACCATATCAACAGCCTTTCCATTGAACCAGAAATCGGCTTCTTCCTTTAAAAGCTGTCTTCTATATTCTTCTTCTGAACGAAGTGGATGAATGAAAGCTGCCTTTCCTTTACGGTATGTATCAACAAATCTCTTGTCCTTCAACTTACCTACGAAAGTAACAACTGTTGTTCTTGCGTAATCCTTACCATAATCGTCTCTTAACTGATCAATAAGTTCCTGTACAGGAATATCCTGTGGTGCTTCCCATATAAGCTTCATAATTAATGCTTCACATGGACTTAATTCATTAAAATGATTTCTGCTCATAAACCCTCCTTAGGCTCTTCCATAGATATACATATTCTATATTATACTGCCATTATTAATATTTTTCAACTGTATAATGAATAGTCGGATATGGATTTCACAATTGTATTACCGATAAACTGAATCCATCAAATTCCTTTTCTACAATAGTGAAATTCTGGGGAAGTCCGCACATATATGCTTTCATTTTCCCTTTCTCTAATCTATAAACTATTTTGTCCAAAATGTCAAGCACACCTTGACCTGTAGCCTTGCCATAAGCCTCTTTTAATGTCCATATTCTGAAGAATCTTTGATCACTATCGCACTCTTTAATCCATTCTGCTTCAGATATGTCAAAGAAGCGTTTTGCCAGATTCTGTCTACCTTTGCGGGCTTTTTCAATATCAATTCCTACCGGTCTGTCGCCTATCACGCACGCTACATAATTAGACGAATGTGAAATATTGAAAAAAATTTCACGATTTGACAAAAAATAAGGTTTTCCTTGCGAATTATATACTATTTCATAATCAAAGTACGGATTATTCGCTTTAATCAAAGAAATAATATCCACCTTCTCATATAGATTTTCATCTGTTTTATAATCTCTTTCTCCTGTTTTTATAGACCATTTTCCTACCGCATAATTAAGAAGTAGGCCTGCCGTCACGGTTTGCAGCTTATTTTCACGCATTTTCATCTTATCAGCCTTAGTTTTCCTGTATTCCGGAATAAGCGAATAAGCCTTTTCATATAACTTTTCATCTGCTAATGCATCTGTAGTTGTCACAAATATCATCATAATCAATCACCATCTATACACTTATTGTCTGTGCATCTGCCATATAACGCTTTGAGAACACGAATACTATATCACCTGATTTAATAAGTGTCTCACCATTTCTTAAAACTTGTACGGCTTGCAACATCGCCCGCATATCCAATCTGAATAATGTCAAATATACGTTTTTTCTTATTATTCACCGTATCCCATCCTCCTACTTAAGCATATACCACGGAAGCAGCAATGCTCTTATATATTTTGCAAATGGCACATATGCCGTTATATTAATAAATACCGGACATAATATAAGACACGCTATAAGAAGCACTGGTATTATTGAAATCATTGCATTGGCACTCCTTACAGGTATTGCCACAAGCCATGCAAATAAAGTAACTGCTATTACATACACAGCCATATGAAGTATATCTGCTGCCCCCTTAAGTTGTCCTGCCACCGCAAGTGTTAACATTGCTGATACTGCAAAAAGTACACATGATATGAATGCATACAACGGCTTTCCTGCCACACGGTACATACGAGGCAGTGCTATAAATGTTCCGGAATTCTTATCAAGATAATATTCCACGATTCCAAAAAGTCCGCCTATATATACAAGAATTATAAGTAATGCCCTTAACGTAAACTCTCCTGTCTTATCTTCAAGCTGTGTCCCATTATCCTGTACACCATCTAGCACCTTAAAATCAATTCTGAATGTGTCATCTCCGGATATGTATTCCTCGTACCCTTTTCTTATCTCTTCCTCTGCCTTTTCTGAATGCTTTTTAAATATGTCTACAGAATCAACATAATTAACTGCAACCTCGGGCGAGTATGCCTTAAACATAGCAGAAAAGAATATCTCATCAGTCATTGAGCTGACAAAATCTGACCTGCATATGATAAGCTCTATAATGTCTCTGTAGCTGCCACTGTCAAGCTTATCCTTAAGCCCGGTACCAACTACATAGCCACACTCTGTGTATTTATTCATTATATCCTGCTCAAGCTTTTCCTGCGACTCTGCTTCGTAGAATTGAACTGAATAATTGCCATTCACAAGATAATCTCTTGTCATTATGGCAATCTTATCGTCATCTTCAAGCACTATCCCAACCCTTACAGGCTCTGTCTCCTTAAGAGACGCTGTATTCGTAATTATTAACGCTGCAACAGGCATTGCAATAAGCACCACGACAATCACAGGATTCTTTAACTGCCTTTTAACAAGCAGATACAGCCAGTATAACAATCTCTTCATTATATGTCTCTCCTTATCTTAACCGCCAATGCCCCTGCTGCCTGAAATATAATTATCCACATAACATTTGTCATAATGGTACTGATATCCACAGTTCCCTTGATTATCTGACATGCAAGTGTGAATAAGCCGTTAGTCGGAAGATACATGCCAATAACCCTCACACCCGGCGCAAGAAATGCTGATGAAACAATACATCCGGATGCATACATGCACACCATTCCAATGACAGATACTGTGATTACAGAATACACTGTGTCGTCTACAACTGAGAATATGCAGTTTATAAATGATAGTGCTGCATACACAAGCACCACAATTCCCAGTGTGGAAGCAATGAATTCTCCAACTGTCGAAACCGCCAGAACACCTGATATTGCAGGAATCCCCAGCCTCATTACATTAATTATAATAAAAAGCACTTCAAATATCATTATATACACAATGCCAACTCCTGCGGTTCTTGCAATTCCGGTATCAAATGCTGATATTCCCGCACCTTTAAGGCTCTTTGCAAGCGACCTGCTCTCCCCCTTCATATTGCCGGCACATGTTATTGTGCTAAGTAAAAGCAGCATCACAATTGCTGTGCATACATAGAACTGTACTGTACTCAAGCCTTCTTTAACCGATATATCCCTTGTCTTAAAGTATATGCTTCTGTTAAGTGCATACGAAAGATATATGTCATTAAGCTTATTCTCGTGTGTTCCACGCAGCCCCCTGTAATTCTTAAGCACACCATTGAACAAATCGTCAAATGTATATATCCCCGCTTCTGCAGTTGCAAGGTCAGAACCTCCTGCCCTCACCATCTCTCGGAATATCATCGAAGTATTATTAACTCCCTCTGACTGACACACAACCTCAACAGGTGTATTCTCGCCCGACATAATATCACTTATCATATTCTCCGGCACAATAATAGCCATAACATAATAATTATTTCTTAAACCATCTATAGCCTTCTGTCTGTCAGTATATTCAAATGTACAGACATTCTTAATTGTGTCTATCTCACTGACATAATTGAATGCCATCTTAATATATCGAAACTCCTTATTATCTGCCGAATCAGAGTTTTCTGTATCATCATAATCAGGATACACAACAGCAACCTTCATCCTCATGTCACTGTCCTGTGCCGTTGCAATGCCTACGCATGTACTTATTGCAATAACAAGCACTGCCGTCACTATCGTACCCAGAATTATCTTCGGTATAGATAAAAATGCGGATTTAATCTGCAATTTTAATAATTCCAGTTTCCTTCTCATCTAATCCCCCAATTAAATCTATCTGTGAATAATCTCTAAAAGTTCATTGCCTGTAACCGGATGGTCAAGTTCATTAAGCTTACCATTCTTTAAAAGGTACATTCTGTCAGCAAGCCTTAATTCACCTTCTTCGTGGCTTGTTATAATGACCGTACCTCCGCTTTTCGTGTAAGCAGACAGATAATTCATAATATCCTGTTTACACACAATATCCAGTGAAGCGCCCGGCTCATCTAATATAAGTACAGGTGGATTCTTAGCCAGTGCACAGCATATGCTTAAACGCTTCTTCATGCCTCCTGACAGCTTATCAACACGTTTGTCAAGATATTCTGACACTCCTAACACTGCAGGAACACCGCCCTTTAAGTCTGCGTCCATGTTTCTTCCTGTATCACAGTACCAGAATTTAAGATTATCCCTTGCCGACAGCTTCTCCATAAGTGGATTCTCCTGCGGCACAAAACCAATATATTTCTGAAACACCAACGCATCTGCAAATGCATCAATGCCATCTATCTTAAGACTTCCTCCATCTGCCTTAAGACTTCCTGCCAGTATCTCCAGAAGAGTAGATTTGCCACAGCCGTTGGCACCGACTATGGCAATATACTCTCCGCTGGCAGCATGAAACGAAGCGCCGTTAAGCACTGTCGTTTTCCTGCCATATGATTTTCTAATATTCTCCGCCTCTATAAACATACATATATCTCCACATTAATTCTGGGCTGCTGTATCAAACTGGCTGTAATACAGCTTGTGATAGAATCCGTTCTTAGCCAGTAATTCTTCATGATTACCCTGCTCTATAATATGTCCGTCTTTCATAACAAGAATAACATCCGCAGACTGGATAGTTGAAAGTCTGTGGGCTACGATAAAGCTTGTTCTTCCCTCCATCAGCTTTGCAAATGCATTCTGTATCTTTATTTCTGTTCTTGTATCAATAGAAGATGTAGCCTCATCAAGAATAAGCATTGGCGGCTTTGCAAGCATAATTCTTGTAATACATAAAAGCTGCTTCTGCCCCTGCGAAAGGCTTCCGCCATCCTCGCCTATAACTGTGTCGAATCCATTAGACATTCTCTTGATGAATCCATATGAATGTGCTGCCTTTGCTGCGGCAATAATCTCTTCCTCTGTAGCATCCGGCTTACCCATAACAATATTCTCTCTTATAGTTCCTGACTTTAGCCATGTCTCCTGAAGAACCATACCAAAGCCCTGTCTTAAAGACTTTCTGGTCATCTGTCTTATATCTGTTCCTGATACATCAATGCTTCCGCTGTTAACATCATAGAATCTCATAAGAAGATTAATAACTGTCGTCTTTCCACAACCCGTAGGTCCTACAATCGCTATTCTCTGTCCCTTCTTAACATGAAGATTGAAGTTCTCAATAAGCTTCTTGTCAGGTACATAGGAAAAGCATACATCATTAAGATCAACTGTTCCGTCGACCTCTTCAACAACCTTAGCATCTTTAGCATCAGGAATCTCTGGCTCTTCTTCAATAAGTTCAAATATTCTGGCTGCACAGGCAAGAGCGTTCTGAAGCTCTGTGACAACGCCTGATATCTCGTTAAAAGGTTTAGTATACTGGTTGGCATAACTTAAGAAGCTTGATAACTGGCCAACTGTGATACCGCCATTGATAGCTGAAAATGCACCAACAATCGCAACGCTCGCATATACAAGGCTGTTTACGAATCTTGTTGAAGGGTTAGTAATAGATGAGAAGAAGATTGCCTTTAAGGAATACTTCTGAAGTCTTTCATTAATCTCATCAAATTTTCTTACCGCCTCATCTTCATAGCCATAAGCCTTAACTACCTTCTGTCCGCCAATCATTTCATCAATAAGTGCTGTCTGCTCACCTCTTGTCTCAGACTGAAGTTTGAACATGCTGAAGGTCTTCCTGGCAATAAAGCTTGCAACTAAAAATGAAAGTGGCGTGATAACGACAACTGCCAGTGTAATCTTAGCATTAATTGTAATCATGAATATAAGTGTTCCAAGTATAGTCATGGCACCTGTAAAGAACTGTGTGAATCCCATAAGCAGACCATCTGCAAACTGGTCAACATCAGCAATTACACGACTCACAATCTCACCATATGAATGTCCGTCAATGTATTTTAGTGGAAGAACCTGAATTTTCTCTATAGCCTCATTTCTAATGTCTCTGGTTACTTCATATGTGATTCTGTTGTTACATATGTTCATAAGCCACTGTGAAAGTGCTGTAATTCCAACAAATATTCCGATTCGAATAAGTATATTCACAATCTTTGCAAAATCTACATTATCCACGCCGATAATGCAGTCAATTCCACGTCCGACAAGGATTGGCACATAAAGTGTTGTTGCAACTGTTACTGCCGCCATAATAAGCGATAATATTATAAAAAAGCTGTGCTTCTTAATTCTTTTAAGGAGTTTTACAAATGTTGATTTATTCTTCTTCATTATGCAACACCCCCTTCTGAATCTGCTTTCTTAAACTGTGATTCATATATCTCCTTATAAACCTCACAATTTGCAAGAAGCTCGTCATGTGTCCCCATTCCTGCAACCTGTCCGTCATCTAATACGATAATGAGATCAGCATACATAAGTGATGCCGCTCTCTGTGAAACTATGAACACTGTAGGAGAATTGTTCATTCCCCTTATAGCTTTTCGAAGTGCTGCATCAGTTGCAAAATCAAGGGCTGATGCACTGTCATCAAGAATAAGCACATCCGGCTTTCTTACGATTGCTCTTGCAATTGTAAGTCTCTGTCTCTGACCACCTGAAAGGTTCTTGCCTCCCTGCTCTATAACATAATCCAGACGTCCCTGCTTAGAATCTACGAATTCCTTAGACTGTGAAATCTCAAGTGCTTCATCTATCTGCTCATCAGTAGCACTCTTCTTTCCCATCCACATATTCTCTCTTATAGTACCTTTAAAAAGTACTGCTTTCTGCATTACGATACCAACTTTATTTCTTAAGGTTTCTATATCGTAATCTTTAACATTGACACCATCGACAAGTACTTCACCCTGTGTAGTGTCATACAGTCTTGGTATAAGATTTACAAGACTTGATTTACCTGAACCGGTGCCGCCGATAACACCGATTGTCTGACCTTTCATAGCCTTGAAATTAATTCCTTCAACTGAAGGTGCACCTGAACCGCTGTAGGTAAGTGAAACATTTTTAAATTCAACGCTCGGTGTCTCTTCTTTAGCATCAACATTCTTAACATCACCATCTGCCATTCCAGATGTCACTTCGAATACAGACTCTATTCTTCCTGCACATGCAAGTGCTTTAGTTATTGTAATGATAAGATTAGCAAGCTTGATAAGCTCAACTAATATCTGTGACATATAATTGTAAAGTGCAACAACCTGTCCCTGTGTAAGCGCACCAGCGTTAACTCTTACTCCGCCAATCCAGATAAGTGCAATTATTGATACATTTACAACAACATAAGTAAGCGGATTCATAAGTCCTGATATCTTACCAACGAATTTCTGCAATCTGTTAAGGCTTTCGTTATCGTTTTTGAAACGCTTAACCTCATCCTGTTCCTTATTGAATGCCCTGATAACTCTCACACCGGTAAGGTTCTCTCTTGTTATTCCAAGAATCTTATCAAGTCCTGACTGTACATTCTTGTACATAGGCCTTGTTGCAAGCATGATACCGAATACGATAAGTGCAAGTACCGGGATTGCCGCAACGAATACAAGTGCTGCCTTCACATCAATAGTGAATGCCATAATCATCGCACCAAATACGATAAATGGTGAACGAAGGAACAGTCGCAGTACCATGTTAATACCATTCTGTACCTGGTTAATATCACTTGTCATTCTTGTTACAAGTGTCGATGTACCAAGTGTATCCATCTCTGTGAATGAGAATGTCTGGATATGTGCAAATAAACTGTGTCTCATTCCGGTTGCTGCTCCAACTGCAGCCTTGGCACTGAAATACTGTGCTGTTATGGCACATACAAGTCCTATGATTGCAAGCAGTATAAGCATAAGACACATCTGCATAATGTATCCCTTATCCGCATTAACAATACCCTTATCGATAACTGATGATACTACCAGCGGCACAAACAGCTCAAATATTGCTTCGAGCATCTTAAAAAGCGGTGCCAGAACACATTCCTTCTTGTAATCCTTAAGGAATCTCATAATCATTTTCATAAGAAAACTTCCTCCGTTAATTCAGTGACACTAAAGCATCCATAAGAAACTCATACGAATAGCATCTCTTAGTGCCAAAATATTCTCTATAAACTTCATAATTGTAATATGAATGTTCAAACTGTCTTGAATACAAATGTGCTATATCCACGCGCATTGTAAAATCAGGCATACATCCGGACGCATGATTAGCTGCTGCCATAATGTCCACTGCAAGTATGCCAATAACTGCATTCTTGGCTTTAAGCAGCACATCATAATCATTGACTGCATCAAGCATATATCTATATACATAGTACATTGCAAGCTGCTCATATTCATGTGCAAATGCTTCGCTTCCCGCATGGTAATCTTTCATTGCCGCTACAAGCTCAGAATCATCCGCCAGCCCGTCAAGGAACTGTCTTACTCTTGCCACATGAATATTCCAGTCGGGATTGATTACCTCCATTCCTTTAAAATCGTCAAAGAAATGCCGCAGTCCCTTTATAAGCCTGTTGCCATATAATTTGCGCACCTTAGGCGTTGACTTAACTGTATCTCCGTCCTGCAGCTTATCAGGTAACACTGTGTCCCTGCTTTTTAGCTTGTCAAGCAGTTTCTCTCTGTAATCAGGTCCACAGAACCTTTTTGCAACACCAGCTATAAGCTCGTCCCTTTCAGCGTCAAGATGCTTCTGAATACGCTTTGCATAATCAAGATAGAGCATCAGCCTCTCAAATATACTTATATCCCTGTCTGATATTATTCCAAAAGCCACTATTCTTGCCTGCCGAAGATGCATATATGTATATGCATCTATATCATTAGGCTCCGGAGTAAGGCTGTTATCCTCAACCGTATCAAATGTAAGTTCATCTTTATATGAAAACATCAGCTCACCAGCCGTCTTACACGAGGGTGCTATGCCAATCTCTCTTATATTGCCATAATCATTAATAAATCTTGGAAACTCTGCACATGTTTCACACAGCTTATCCTCTCCAAGTTCTATATATAAATCACACAGATTATCATCATTAAGGAAAGGACAGCGTCCTCCTTCTTTCAGTGTAAATGTACATTCTCCGTCCTGTGATGGTACCATTACACTCTTCAGGCGCTTTCCAAAAGCACCTTTAACTGTTTTATAATATTTGTAAGAATTCTTATCAACATCAACATCCCACCCGGCACAGCATGTATCTGTACAGGCTCCTGCAATGCATCGGAAATCCTTATAATAATGTGGTGTCATTACTTTCATTTTATTATCTCCCGCATATAAACCGGCATATTAAGCGCATCTGTTAACTGCGCAAAAATTGTCTGCCACACCTTATTAGTGTAGCAGACACATTTACATGTACATATTATTATAATTACTGTTCTTTTTCTTGTCCACAATATACTTATACACTGTGACACACGCAAGAATAATCATAAGTCCCTCTGCTGCCATGTATGTATAGAACAGATATGGCTGTCTTAACGCTGACACAAGAAGTGGTGAACTGATTGCAAAATCATACATTCCAGCATCGCCTATATACTTAGACATAACAACCGTACTCATGATTGTTATATTAGGAAAAGACATATTGCCAAGCACAAGTGCCACAACCAGCACAGCATTGCGTATTAAGAAAAATGTCCTGCTCACCTTAGCCTTACTAAGACAGCTCATAACAATGCCTCCGATTATACATACAAGAAATAAAAGAAACATCATATACATCTCAGAAGCTGCAATTGCAGATACTTCCGTTGTCGCAGTCTCATATCCTGTAAGCAGTGCAAAGAACCCAAATATAGAGCGGCCTCCCATAATACATGCCGCCACAACAAATAATAATAGTAATAAATTCCTTCTGTTTAACTTCCTGTTATCCATAATTCCTCCATTTGTATTATTATCGCAATTCTGGAGGAAGATTTCAAGTAATTTATATGAACTTGCTCCGCCACTTTATTGCCTCATCCCTATACGCAATTGCTGTCTCCATAAGCTCATTGTATTGCGCCTTCGCACTTTCTATTGTTGCCTCAAGCTGCGCAATTACCTGCTTAGACTGCGCCTGTTGCTGCATATATGTATTAAGCTGTATCTCATATTCATGAATTTTTTCTTCATTTTGTTTCAGGCTGCCTGTGTCCTGACACGGTACGAATTTTCCATCTGCCGTAATCTCATAGAAACTGTCTACATATAAAAATGCTCTTCCCTGCATTCCAAACACTTCATACATATCAACATTTTCACAATCCACAGGAATATTAAGACTGTCACCTTCTTCCAGTGGGTAGACAGCTCGCAGCGACAGTCTGTCCGTAAGCGGGTTTGTCACCATATAAAACAGCAATAACCTGTCTTTATTTACTACAAGCTGTGGACAGTGCATATCTGGGTTCTCGCTGCTTTTCACACGAAAAAGTGCTTCGTTGTTCATCACATTTTTAACAAGAATATCTCCGTTCTGGTTCTGATATGCATAATATATTGTGTCTCCCAGCACCACATCTGAAAGTCCGTCCAGAAAGTCTGACGCAAGCATTATCGGGCGCTCTATACCGTCTATGTACGCCGTTCTCAAAAATATATATCGTGATATGCTATAGATTATAAGCCGTCTGTCGCTGCCTGCTGTGTATACATTTGCCATAAAAGGACACTCCCGTTTTTACATTATTATATGGTCACGCGAATGTAGATAGAACATATAATGTAGTAAAGAAACGAAGAAGGAAAAGATAATGGCTAAATGTAAATGCAGCAAATGTGGTTCTACCCGCATTGTAAGCAATATTGTGCAGAACATGCCTAATGGCTGCTTTGATGTGTGCACGAACCCGATATGCGGTTCACCCGATGAACTCAGTATTCTTGCCCCTCTTATCTATGACGAGATAGGTATTAATCTGTGTACCACATTCGCTGTCGGCACAGATATTTCAACGACTTATCCAACAGCTACCAACGCATCAGTCAGTGTTATAGATATAACCTACACTTATGGTGATGAAAATGTTGAAATCACCCAGATAGCCGGAAGGCCTAACTGCTACTCTGTGAAACTTACCAACCTTACTGTAACATTTGCAGTAACACTTTATGATGAGTCATGCAGGGCATTAGCAACTCTTACCCCAACGGCAGTCTACCTTCCTAACTCAACTACTGCTGCAACTTATGATGAAGACACCAATCCGACATCTGTGACCCTTGAAATATTCGCTCCTTACGGAGTTTCCTACAACTCAAATAACGCAACTCCACCTGTTTATACGCCTGCACTTAACAGTATAGGTTTCTTATCATCTGACAATATTGTAACCCAGGGACTCAACCTCTATGCAATACCTAAGCTTTTAGGTCTTGATACTACAGATGATGAGGTTACTGTAGGTCTTACTCTCATCTTACAGAGCCTTTACTTCTGTGGATACCGCGTAACAAGTGCCGGCAGAATCTCAACGCCTAAGGGCAGCATTGTTTCCGGTGAAGAATCAGACTGCATCAAGTTCGTTTGCGGCAACCTCTTAGACAGAGCCATCAAACCTCTCGATTTAAGCCCACCTTCATGTGAAGGTAACTTAAAAAAAGACTGCAAGAAGCCTTGCATGAATGACTGCACCGACACTCTTAACACTAACAGCACAGCCTGCCAGAACGCTTGTAACAATAGCAATAGCAGCCAGACTTCCTCTGGTGCTTGCGCCGGATCTTGCAATAACATATGCAGCAAGACTAACTGATAACTTCAATCTGTGGGAACAGACGCCTGCCTGGCGGCTGTTTCCATGTACATATTTTCTTCCATCGCAAATATTTTAATTGCTAATTTCCCTACTATGTGTGTATAATTAATGAAATATATTATATTGAACTGTTGTATACACAGTCGTAAAGTGAATATATTTAGCTTTGGATGCTCTTTGGAGCAGCCGGCACTTAGTAAACCGCAAGCGGCTTTTGAAGAAAGCCTAATTGCGGTGAGCTTAGTGTCCGTTGCTAGCGACAAGAAGCGAAAGCGTGCTCCTCAGCTAAATATATTCGCTTTGCAGCGTCCGTACACACAGTTCGCATAGAAAGGAGTTACTAATGAATTTTAAAAAGTACAGGTCGAGATTCCTTTTGGTTTTTGCGACCCTCACTCTCTTGTTCTCTTCTGTTCTTCTTACTTCATGTCAGGGCAAGAAGATTAAGAACACAGTATTTTCTGTAGATGATCTTGCAGGCAAGACTATTGGTGTTCAGTTAGGAACAACTGGTGATACTCTCGTAAGTGATTACGAAACTGACGGTTCAGGCACAACCGTATCAAGATACAACAAAGGTTCTGATGCTATACAGGCTTTAAAGCAGGGTAAAGCTGATGCTGTTGTTATTGATGAACAGCCTGCCTTAGCATTTGTTAAAGCTAATCCAGATCTTACAATTCTTGAAGAAGAATTTGCAAATGAGGATTATGCAATCTGTGTTGCAAAGGGCAGTTCCCTTACTGCAAAGCTCAATGAGGCTATTGAAGTACTTATGGCAGATGGAACTATCCAGAAGCTTATTGACGATTATGTTGGCGATAATGCTACATTTTCAGGTTACAAGTCTCCGGAAGGTGTAAGCCGTACTAATGGAACTCTTGTTATGGCTACAAATGCTTACTTCAAGCCATACGAGTACTATGAAGGCGGCTCTATTATCGGTATTGACGCTGATATTGCACAGGCTATTGCTGATTACCTCGGCATGAATTTAAAGATTGAGGATATGGAATTCGATTCAATTATTACTGCTGTATCTTCTGGTAAAGCCGATTTTGGTATGGCTGGTATAACAGTTACAGATGAGCGTAAGAAAAATATCGATTTCACAACTACTTATACAACTTCTAAGCAGGTTATTATTGTCCGTGACGACAATGCTTCTGCATCAGGCATGAGTTTTGCTGAGAAGTTCAAGACAGACTTCATTAAAGAAGCAAGATACACTTATCTTCTAAAGGGTCTGCTAAACACAGTAATTATTGCATTCTTTGCAGCACTTATGGGTGTTGTTATTGGTTTCCTTATTGCAGTTGTCCGTTCTAACCATGATAAGACAGGACACATGAAGATTCTTAACTTCATTTGCAACATTTATCTTACTGTAATCAGAGGAACACCAACTATGGTACAGCTGCTTATTATCTATTATGTAATATTCAGCTCTGTACATATTGACAAGCTTATTGTTGCGATACTTGCATTTGGTATCAACTCAGGTGCTTATGTTGCCGAAATATTCCGTTCAGGTATTATGTCCATTGATAACGGACAGTTTGAAGCAGCACGAAGTCTTGGTCTTTCTTATAAAACAACTATGATAAGTGTTATTCTTCCTCAGGCATTCAAGAATGTTCTCCCAGCACTTGCTAATGAGTTCATTGTTCTGTTAAAGGAAACATCTATCAGCGGTTATATCGGTCTTAACGACCTTACAAGAGGCGGCGATATTATCCGAAGCATAACTTATGATCCAATGCTTCCACTTATTGGTGTTGCCATCATCTACCTTGTAATGGTTATGGGACTTTCACAGCTTGTTAAGAAACTTGAGAGGAGGTTAAGAAACAATGAGCGATAATACTAACGAAATCATACTTGAAGTTAAGGATTTGAAGAAATCTTTTGGCGACCATGTTGTATTAGAATCAATCAATACAACAGTCCGCAAAGGAGAGGTTATTGCAATTATCGGACCATCTGGCTGCGGTAAATCAACATTTTTGCGTTCACTTAACCTTCTTGAAACTCCTACAGAAGGTCATGTATTATTCCATGAGCAGGATCTTACAGATAAGAGTGTAAATGTGGATGAATTAAGAGAGAAGATTGGAATGGTGTTTCAGCATTTTAACCTTTTCCCTAATATGACTATAAGAAGAAACATAACTCTTGCTCCTACTAAGCTTGGACTTATGAGCAAGGAAGAAGCTGATAAGAAAGCTGATGAGCTTCTTGCAAGAGTGGGACTTTCTGACAAAGCCGATGCTTATCCTAACCAGTTAAGTGGTGGTCAGAAGCAGCGAGTTGCTATTGCAAGAGCACTTGCAATGAATCCTGAGATAATGCTTTTCGACGAGCCGACATCCGCACTTGATCCTGAAATGGTTGGTGAGGTTCTCGCAATCATGAAGGAACTTGCTGCATCAGGAATGACAATGATTGTCGTAACTCATGAGATGGGATTTGCAAAAGAAGTTGCCAACAGATGCATGTTCTTCTATGATGGAGTCATCAATGAAGAGGGGGCTCCGGAAGAATTCTTTGGCAATCCTAAGAGTGAGCGATTGAAGGATTTCTTGTCGAAGGTGCTTTAATTAGTACAAAGGTGGGCATTGAGATAGGGAGATGTTATACAAGACCTCATGGATGCCTGCACCTAGTGTAAGTAAATGCCGTCATATACAATGTCTTTTAGCTGTGTAAAAATCAAACGCGCTTCGCTTGAACGAGATTTTTACACAGCACTTTTTGTATATAACGGCATTAACTTACACACGGTTCGGCATAAATCGGTCTTGCATAACATCTCCCAATCTCAAAGCCACCACCCCTCTACTAGGCAGCCAAAATAAGTGCAGACATGCAGTACAGTATACATTACATCTCTATTGGTATTCCCATATGTTCATTCCATATTTCTTCTGCATTATCTTCAATAAATCCCTGTACTATATGCAAAAAGTTATGAAAAATTTTGTTCAAGTCCATCAAAACAAACATATCCCCACTCAGAATGCAATGCCGCAGGCGAGCATTCGTCCGGAGGCTGACTACTTGGTGAAGAAGAAGTCAGCCGTACAGTATACTGTGGGATAGGTGTGTGGTGTCCTTAGGCAGATGCCCGAATATTCCTATGTCGTGTGAAAGTTAATGCCGCAATCTGCTAAAGATTGTGGCTTGTAATCTCGTTCAAGCGAAGCGCGTTTGATTACAAGCCACATAAAAAACTTAGCAGATTGCGGCATTTAGTTTCACTAGACATAGGAATCCTGAGGGCAGATGCCTAAGGACACCACACACCTATCCCACAGCTACTGTACGGCGTCCGGTCTATCAAGCCTCCTTCGAGTAGTCAACCTTCAGAAGACACAGTCCCTTCGCCGGTGCAGTTGCACC
>ENA-UESE01001388-UESE01001388.1-human-gut-metagenome-genome-assembly--contig:-NODE-1388-length-18814-cov-3.466297_pt1 | contig 18814 bp, 10 predicted proteins | sample MGYA00242995_ERZ507996 | MGnify/ENA primary metagenome ERZ507996 (study PRJEB26167, sample SAMN06115489) | human gut metagenome | host: Homo sapiens | place: China:Sichuan | collected 2015-04-15... | reverse complement strand
GAAAACACCTGTTCACAAGGTAGGGTAAAACGGCCTTCACTAAAATCACCGGCTGTCCCCAAACGGAATCTTGGATTCCCGTCTTCATCCTTAGCCGTAATCACCGCCTGTGCAGCTTCATAAGCCTTCTGAGTATCGCCGAACCACAGATAAGCGCGGGCTTGAAGGGCTTTTACCGCATAATAGTTCATCCGGATCGTCCGGTATTTAAAATAATCTTCCTCAATTTCGGATTGTTTCTCCAAATGTTGTTTCAATAACCCTTCCGCATTTTCCAAATCGGCTATTAACCGGGCTTTATAGCCGTCGAAATTCACATGCCGGTGTAATTCTTTAGTCACTGTTTCCACATAGGGAAGTATCGGAACTGAAGTCGCCTCTGCCGGTACCGGTCCGAAAAGCCGTAGAATATCCAGATGGCACATCGCGCGTAAAGCCAGGCATTCTCCCTTTACGGCTTCATACGCTCCCGGATCAAAGATCGCTTGCCGAAGATCGACATACTCCAAAATGGCATTTACAGCCAAGATCACCTTATATTGTTGTTCGTACAAGGCATCGATCATCGTCACTGCCTGAGCGTCGGAATAACGGTGGAGGGTCAATGCTTCCTCACCGCTACCCTTTTCAGGATCCCAAAAATCAACCAGATATTCGATCTTACTCATCGTAAGATATTCACCATAACTTTTATCGCTCATCATTTCGATATAAGCACCGGTCAGGGCATCCCGGAAGCCATTCTGAGTTTCAAACAGCTGCTCTGTCGGCTTTTCTGTCCGAGGAGATACAGACAACCAATCGCTACATCCGGATACAATCAGGAGTAGTACCCATCCTATCGCATATATAATCTTATTTTTCATCATATCTCATTTTAAAAAGTTGCACTCAATGAAAAGGAAAATTGCCGTGAAAAAGGATAAGCTGTTCCCCTTTCCCTCTTTACCGACGAAATATAAAAAAGATCGGAGGTACTGACATTCAGTGTCAGATTCTCCATACCCACTATTTTTTTCAAACGGGGGGAATCGAAAAGATATTGTAAGGTCACACTCTGGCAGTTAAACACCCGCTCATTTTCGACAAAACGGGAAGTTTTAGAAGTTTTATCTTTGAGGTGCAAACCTTTAAAAGCGGCAATATCTCCGGCTTTCTGCCAACGTCCCTTATATACCCGGGCATCTACATTCTCCCGGAAATCGGTATTTTCAACTTTCTCGATCAAGGTCGAATTATAAAGCTGGCCGCCGAAACGATAGCCGAAAGAAAGATTCGCAGAGAATCCCTTATAGCGGAACATCGTACTCAGATTTCCCTGATATTTCGGTTCAGCTACTCCGCAAGCAGTCAGATCCCTGGAATCCCAGGTAAAGGTCGGTTCACCGAAACGATCCAGATACAACTCCCTACCGGTACTCGGATCAATACCCAAGGAGCGTACCACCCAAATCGTATTAGTAGAATATCCTGTTTTATACAACATATTGGGATTAGCCCCCTGATCGGCTTCCAAATCCTTTTGTGCATCCTGCAACGCTTCGGAAACTTCCAATATTTTATTTTCGTTGTGTATCAAACCACCGGTCACCGACCAGCTCAGTTCCCGGTCTGAATTACGGACCACAAACACCGTCGCTTTCAGTTCGTAACCCCGGTTCCGCATTTTACCGATATTTTCGATATAAGAAGTAAATCCGTTCGCCATCGGGATATCTACCGAGGATACCAAATCTTTCGTCGTCTCTATATAAAAATCGCCTGCCAAAGAAATACGGTTGTCTATTAATTTCATTTCGCCACCTACATTATAATTCATCTTTTGCTGCCATTGCAAATCTTCATTTCCCAGTCCTATCATCGTCGCCCCCATCCAATTATAATAGCGTCGGTCAGTGATATAGCGATAGGTCGACAAAGCCTGGTAGGAATCAAAATTCTGAGAACCGGTAATTCCGACCGAAGCCCTTAATTTCAAAAAATTCACAATCGGATTTCCCTGTAAGAACTTCTCCTGATGCAGGTTCCAACCGATACCCGTCGACCAGAAAGGAGCGAAACGCCGGGAAGTACCGAATTGCGAAGCCCCGTCAGTACGCCCCGAAAGATCGATATAATACCGGTTATCGTAGGTATAATTCACACTAGCCGTCATACCGATTGCCCGGGTCAGGCTTTCAGAACCAGCTGGTTTTACTCCCGAGGCATATTGCAAACCCATCGGCAAAAAATCGAAATCTTCATTATTGAAACCCTCTACCAGAATATCGTATCCTGTGATCTTATTTTGACGAATATTATAATCCAATCCGGCATACAACATATGTCGTTCTTTAAAAGTAACCGAATAACTCAGATTCAAACCAGCATCGTAAGAAAATTCCTTACCCGGAATATAGCGGTAGCTTCCTTTCCGGAATACATCGGCAGAAGAATAATCGGCAAAATCAGTATGATCGGCAGGTTTAAAAACATTCCGCTCCGTATGTTTCTGTTCTATGCCTATTCGGCCCCGTAACAACAGATCCGGAATGATCTGCCATTCGATAGAAAAATTATTGACAACATCGGTATATTCACTTCGGTCGTAGGTATTCAGCAAAGCATTATACAACGGATTCTGATGCTGGCGGATATAACTTTTGATCAGTTTACCCGAGTCATCGTATATCCGGTAGTAGGGATTCATTTTTACATAATCGTTAAAACTACCATAAGGCGATTCTTCGCTTTTATTAAACCCCAACATCAGGCTATTGGTAAATTTCAGGGTTTTATAATAATAGCTCAGATTCAAAGTGCCGTTCAACGTACGGCGGGACGATTTTTTCATTACCCCCTGGACATCATTATACTGGATCGAAGCAGCATAACGAAAGGTTTTGTCTCCTCCCTCCAAACGCAAGTTATGCCGATGACCGACACCTACCCGGAAAGGCTGGGACAGCCAATCCGTATTTACCCCGGAATTGATATCATTCAGAATTTTATTATAGGTCGCCAAATCTGTCAGGTTCGTCTCGCTCCACAAACCGGCTTTTTTCTCTATCTCTAATTTCTGACAGGCATTTAACACATCATAAGAATTCAGGTCGGGCACTTCCAGATTTAAATCTCCCCGATAGGTAACGCGCAATTTTCCCATCGCCGGAGCTTTTGTCGTAATGACAATCACCCCATTGGCTCCCCTCGACCCATAAATCGCTGTAGCCGAAGCATCTTTGAGCAATGTGATCGCCTCAACCTCGTTTTCATTGATATCCAACAACTTTTCCAGGCTCGTCTCAAACCCATCCAATACCACCAACGGCGTATTCATACTCACCCTTGTTTCGTCTTTCAACTGGTCAACGTTCGGTAAACTCGAATTCCCACGGATCTGTATTTCCGGTAACCGATTGGGATTAGAACCGAATTCATTGTTTTCGACAATATTAAACGAAGGGTCGATATTCCGTAAGGAAGTCAACAAGTTACGATTACCGAACTGCTTAAGTTCTTCTCCCGTCACTACGGTTGCCGCACCGGTATAACTCGACTTCGCTTTCCGAAAAATACCGGTAACGACCACTTCGTCCATTTCCACCTTTTCTTCTTCGAGTTTCACCCGTAAAAATTCCTGATTCCCGAGGACGACCTCCAAAGGTTTCATACCCACAAAAGAAAACTGTAAAACTGCTTCTCCCTCAGGAAGACTGAGCTGAAAGGCACCTTCGGTATCGGTTATCCCGCCCAAGGTCGTCCCTTTGATCCGGACAGTCACCCCCGGCAAGGTGTTTCCCTGTACATCCGTCACCACTCCTTTTATCTCCCGAATAGCCGACTGAAGCGGTGAAACCGTTTTTTCCCGGTCTTTAATAACCACCACATCGTCCATTACCGTAAAAGTAAGGACAGTATTTTTCAACAACCGGTCCAAAATCGTTTTAAAATCTTCTTGTTTAGCTTGTAACGATAAACCGGTAATCTTTTCGATTTTATCCTGACTATAAAAAAATTGTAATCCGGTCTGTTTTTCCAATTCTTTAATCACCTGTTCCAAAGAGGTTTCTTTCACATTCAGAGTGACCCGGTGTGTCTGGGCTTGTACCCCAAAAAACAGGAAGACATTCAGTAGAAATACCAACAAAAATTTTTTTCGTCGTTCCCAGGAAAGCCCCGGTTTGTAATACCATTTTTTTTTTCATAACTTTGATTTGTTTAATTATCCAATAATTTTTCAGTGTGATACGGCAATTGCTGCTACAATTGTCGTATCGTTTTATTTCGGATTTACAGTAATAGTTCTGTCTTTCACAATAAAGGTAACATCCCCGCCGGTTTCTATAAATTGCAGGAATTCTTCTACCCGTTCATATTTTTTCAGTTGACCTGAAAAGCGTAATTTTTTTAAAGCTTCTCCATTGAAAAAAACTTCCACATCATAGTTACGTCCGACCGTCTTCATCATTTCTTCCAGGGATTCTTTGTTAAAGAAGTAAATGCCGTCCTTCCAGCTTATAAATTCTTTAGGATTCACTTGCAATAATTCCGGTTTCTCCCCCCGACGTCCGGCCCTGACCTGTTCTCCGGGTTTCATAACTATTTCCCCCTGTTTCAAATTCTTGCCGGTATAGCTGACAGCTCCTTTCACCAAGGTAGTCACAACCCGTTCTTCATCTTCATAATCCCGGATATTGAACTCTGTACCCAAGACCCGGATCTCCCCGGATGAACCGGAAACAATGAAAGGATGTGCTGTATCTCTTTCAACAGCGAAATAAGCCTCTCCCGATAAAAACACCCGCCGTTGCGAACCGTTGAAACGAACCGGATATTTCAGCTTCGAACCGGCATTCAGCCAAACCCGGGTACCGTCGCCCAAGACCAGCGAATACTCACCTCCACGCGGGACGGTCAATTCATTGTACAGGACTTGTGGTTTTGCTGTCTGTGATTGGGAAGAATAAACCAATTGTCCGTCGTGGTACTGAATCCGGGTACCGTCTTTTTCAGCTATAGGAGCCACTTCTTCTCCCAAATTTATTTTTTCTCCATTGGCCAGGGTCACCACCGCTTTCGGTTTTACAATTCCGATCTCTTCCGACAAGGGTATCGAAGCGGGTTGCCACCAAACGAATAGTCCGACCCCTCCACCGACCAACAACGGAATCAGCAACGAGGCCACCCATCTCCAGCGAAGGCGGCCGATAGACCGTTTTCCGGCCGTCATGCTCCAAAATCGCCGGTAAGCTTTATCCGTCTCAAAAATATCCGGTTCTTCCAATGCATTCTTTATCCACTCCCGGTCCTCAAATTCCCGGGCATACTTGTCCAACCCTGTCGTTTCTTTCATATGCCTGTATTCCTCGAGCTCCGAATCTTTCATCCGCCCCAACCAATATTCGAATATCAGATCGACAACCCTACCGATATCATATCCACGACGCTTCATGCTTTTTCAGATTTTTGTTATTTTTATATATTAAATCCGAAAAAGAAAAAAAGTATAACAGAAAAATGATTTTTTTTTGAAAAAATAGCTTGTACTCCCCACGCTGCTCTCTTTCGGCTATTGTTCAGAGAGCCATGCCTCGATTTTTTCTGCCGAGGCATCCTTGAGTATTACCCGTTTCCCGCTATCGAGCAGGTAGAGGGTGGGCATTGCCTTGAGATCATATACCTGTTCACGGGTAAGCCGTTTTCCCTCGTCATAACCATCGATCCAACGGGCGGGAAAGATCGCTTTTTCCCAGGCCGGCGTTTTACCCTCCACACACACGGATAGCAGGCATAACCGTCCGGCCTTCATAAATTCATTCATAACCGGTAAGGAGAGAAGCGCCTCCTTCACACGTTGACAGTCCGTGCAATCGGGATCATTGAAATAAAGCACAACATAATCGGCTTTTATACCCGAAAGCCGGTTCATGGCACCGTCGCGGGTCCGGTAGGTAAAATCGGCAGCCACATCACCCGGACGATTTTTCAGGGCCATTTCCAAGAGGTAACGGGGACGTTCTTTATCCCAATCATCCAAGCCGGGATTCCCGAGCAGTGAACGCAGTACCAGGATATGCAGCTCCTCGTTGTACATAGGCGAGTTGGGTTCGTAAAGATACTTGTCCGCCAAGGATATGAAATGGTACAACATCTCTTTTTTCACCATAGCACGCCGGAAAAGCGTGTCGACGGCAACCTGTACTTTTGCCGTGTAGGGAAGAATACTGATAAAATCGACAAATGCCTGTTCCGTGATTTCAGGCCGGGAAATTAAGGTGGTGTCAGCAAAATTGAAATAATCCCAGTAATGCACGGCCAGATAAGCAGCCCGTTCTGCGGGATCCGTCAGAAGAACAGGTACCTCGGGTAACCGAAACTCCTCCGTCGTTCGTTGCGCCTGAGCGAAGGACATAAGCCCGATACAGAAGATACACGCCCAAAGGGTTAGATTCAGAATTTTCATGTCGCTTGGTATTATGATTTATGAAAAACTCCGGACGCTTCCACGTTCGGAGTTTCCGATTGTATCATTCAAAATATCAGTTACCGGTAGCCGCTTGAAGTTCAATATCCGGCTTTGCGAACAGCTCAGCCAAATTATCGTAGATTTTGTGATAAACGTTTCCGGCAGTATCCTCGTAATGCAACTCGATTTTGTCGGAATACCAGTTGAACTCGTACTCCCTACGCAGGCGCAATTCATATCGGCCGTCAGCCGTAACGGTAACCGAACCGATACGACTGTTGTTGCCGACACGCTCGAAAGAGACGAACGCACCGACAGGCACATCCTTTACACCGTCAGCGGCTGCATAACGGAGCGTTCCCGTAATCGACCGGTTGGTTACCCGGAAAGTCTTACTATAATACACTACTTGTTTCTCGTTGGAGGAAATCGTGATGTCGCCCGCACTTACAATGCTATTTGTGATAAACGGCAAGGTTTTACGCTCTCCGTTTTGGTTTACTGAAATAGTCGTTGTATTGTCTATGTTTTCGATTGCATTTGTACCATAGTTACGTTCGGCCTCCCTGTCAGCCTCCACTGTATAAATGAAACGTCCCGGAACCGCAGGATCGGCCTTTAGTTTCGTTCCATTCAATTTGTTTGCCGCCAAGCGGTTTTCATCAATCTTCAGCATGGGCGCATCGATATAAATTTCGAACTCATTGCCGAACGGATCTACCGAGTTTCCGTCCGATCCGCAAAAACTGGTCACGTCAATGGCAATATCCACCTCCTGTTCGGGTTGATAAGTCCATACCAAAGGGGTTACCACTTCAGGAATATCTGCCGCTGAAGCGGACCTATCCGGTTCGTCATCTTTCCCTTTCCAATCCTCACCGGCATATTTTACACGTGCCCCGAAACGGAACGGATTGTAATTGGCCAGCTCAAACGTAACGCTTCGGTATGAATTACCGGCATATATACCCATATCACCGGCATCTGCCGCCAGTACCGCCTCATTACCGGGTTGGTTCGAGGCAATCCTGACCACTTCCGCGCTTTTTGCCCGGTTCGTGTACATATAAATGCCGGTTTCCGTCGGACTGCCGGGCTTTATCGGTTTGAACATCAACATACGACCGCCTGCCGGATTGTTCTTTCTCCACCACGTATCTGCCTCGTCAGTATAGAAATTACAGTCAAACGACACAATATCGGCTTCCGACGGATCTTTATAATCCGACAAATACTGTGAATATAGCAAGAACTCATCTTTCTCTCCGGCATTGAACGGTGTTCCTCTTTGGTCATCTTCCACTTCATCGCCTTGTTTCTGCATGAGTTGCAGATCAAACTGCACCTTAGCATTGACCTTCTGCGGCACCAGGCGGTATAACACATACTCGTCATCTGCATATCCATCCGGATTTTGGGTAGGATCGGCGCTATACGCTTTCAGTCCCGTTACCGTGATGGACTTACGGGTGTCAGAGAACGTAAATTCCCGAGTCATGGTTTCGAAGTGTTCGGCCTCAATATAGAGCGTCCCTTTATATCCGGCAGCCTGTGACAGGATATTCTCGAAATAAACCCGTTGCACACCGGCCTGTTCGACCGTATATAGAAATTTATAGTCCGGTTCCGTTTTGATGTCTCCACTACTGTACCACTCCTTGTCGCCATTACGGACCACGGGCAATGCCATACCTGCCTCGTAACGTATATCCAATTCGTTGGCCGATAGGTACACTTTCATCGGGAACAGCTCGTCAGGACATGTTTCGGGAATGGTAAACATCACCGTTACGTGCGAACGGTCTTCGGTTGGATTATTCTCGTTTATTTTTCCGTACACCTGCGTGCCTACCCATGAAGGAGTGAACGCCTGTCTCTTCACTGTGATCACTTTAATTTTGCGTTGCAGACGTCCTTTCTTTACAAGCAATGTACCTTCCAGCTTCTCGTTATTTCCCAAAGGAAGCAGAGAGATGACGATACTGCCCTTACCAATCCCGTCTTCAATCTCAAAACTATTGTCTATATTTTGTCTAGCCACGAGGTTATCTATCCACGAGACATCTGCCTTATCGTCTTTTGTTATCGTCGTTCCGTTTTTACCTTTAACAGTATAAGAAAGTGTGTAGTTTCCGGTTCCGCCCGTAGCGTCTCCATCTATCACATAGCCGGTCTTTTCAACCGTGAGAATGTAATTCTGATCCTCTACCTCGTTCACCTCGTCGGAAATGGAGATCCAGACGTTGTTCGTGGCCGCTGCTGTCAATGCAGCGGCGAAGTTTTCCTGTCCAAAAGAAAGGGCTCCCTTGATATTCAACTTGTAATGATGGTTACGGCGTATGAGAATCTGATCGCCTTTTTCGTCAATCAGCATCACCCGATAATATTTTTCCGTGGACTCACCCGGAACATGTCCGCGAATGATGATACTGACAGGATCATCTGCGCTGTTTTCACTTTCGAAGATATACTGTTTCGTGGCCGTGGTCACATCCGTGATGTCGCTCATCCTGGCATCATTCTGCGGAAGTGTGACAAACGGATCGTCTTCGCCCGGCCACTCGAAATCGAATCCCTTTTCCGGGTGATAGGGAGCTACCGTACCAAAGGCATTCGTGTTATAGGCTACAAAACCCGTCACCTCTATCCACCCGTTGATCGGATTGTCGATGGAAACCTGCGCATGGTTGCGGATCATCTTTATCGTATTTCCCTTGTCGGCCATTTGAGCATCGATCTTACTATCGTTATCCGGATCGCAGGTAAAACGTGCCCAATAGATCATACGCCCCGACGAGCCCTCCAGCAGAGCCATAACCTCGGCCTCCGATTTGTTACGAAATTTATCCTCCTTGAATTCCGACATATTCTGATTGGCGAGAAAATGTACGGTTCGGGTATTTTCAGGCACTTCGGCCTCGAAATTTCCTGTTAAGCCGGCTCCATTCCCGGTAGGGGTAACTTTGGCCTCGACGGTCGTGGTAAAAAGACCGTAACTGTCGAAACAGAACAGTGTCATGTCCTGTACACCACCTCCGTCGGGATCGACCGAACGGGTTACCACCTCCTGCATAGCCGGAATATCGGCACTGAACCGAAGGGCCACGTAACCTTCATGTGCCGTGGGCATCGAGTCCGGCAGATCATCTTGCCGGCAAGAGACCAGTAGCACAGCCAAAGTTATTGCCGTATGTATTACTCTTTTTATCATAGTCTTATCCTTTATCTGTTCTTCGTACTAATTACCGGTCTATTTGCCATTGTAAACGTCGCGGACACAACGAACACCGGTTCCATTCATATTGTTTTTAGAATTGGATACCCTGCCGCTTGCACTATAATAATATGCAGCATTTAACAGATAATCTATAGCATCTGCATCTGCATTTTCTGTTCCTTGAAAATCCATGATAATCTTCAATTCGGCCTCGGTTGGCAAACGCCAATCGTCATACACCGTTCCATCCTCTGCAACCTCCACATAATTAGCACAATGCTCCCGTGCAACCCTCAAACTATTGTCGCTGTCATCCAATGTCAAATTTCCAGCCCCCAACATAAAGCCACCTAATGAAGATGCAATCATAAAAGATGGGGAGACCAGTTGAGCATTATCTTTTCCGGGATCTGTAACCATCAGTCCGGGATTACTTTCGTCTTCAATCAATCGAGGACGTCCCACTATATATTTATTCGATGTTGCTGTTAATCGAATATGGTACAAACGTCCATTGTATTCTCCTGTGCTGCTTGTCTCTCTCTGCTCCCTACTATTCCAATAATAGTGCAGAATGGTTGATTTTCCGTTCGTTACACTGGAAACAAACTTAGATCGGAAAAAACCGCTGGATGTATTAGTTTCACCCCACCAACCACTTCTTTCTGATGCTTCGTAATCATATTGTCCGTTCCAGCTGGATATATTTCCCGTGGCAAGGCTGATTCCGTATATACGGTCTCCCATATACTCATACGTGGTAGGCCGGGCGTTATTTGTTTTAAAATCGTCACGATAAGAATACCAACTCTGTATGTTTATGATGTACTCCAACGGGTACTGGATAATTTCGACCTCACGTTCTACCTGATCATCATTAAAGACTTTCACTTTGATATAGCGGATCGTGTTGTTGGTCGGTACCGGGCTATGAATGCCGATATTTCCTGTTACATCAGGCTCGGGGGTTATGGTGATTTGCCTGAGAGTCTGAGCATCTACAGAACGTTGCACTCCGAACTTGTCGTAATAATAAGCGCTTACAACTTCAGCATGTACTTCCGATGACGATGCAAATCGCAGTGTAGTATTGTCATCCGCCATATTATGCATCTCTATCTCGTTTTCATTCAGCGTCAGGTAGACCGGACGATCATCCTCACCGCCAACCAGAATCGTTTGTTCATTCCAGTCCTGCACGGAATAAGTCATATCAGTCAATTCAACCGGTTTTGACGGGTCGTTGGCTCCGGGAGCATTCACACTGACTACCACCTCGTAGCAGGTATTACGTTCCAGTGCTTTCTTTTCGCTGACAGGGATCTGGTACCAGTTGCTCTCACGAAGCTGTGCATCGTCTCCATCCCCCTCATACTTCATGGGAATATTCACAACCAGACGTACTTCCTTTTCAAGCGCACTTTCGTTTATCCACGTATGAGCATAGGTATAGGCGGTCACGGTAATTAAATCCGCAGTCCAGTTGAAATAGCTGCCGGAGGACTTATCGGTATCTGTCAGATCAGCCGTACCGTTTACATCCGCTATTACCGATGTTGTATAAGGCATGTTGCGCAAATAATATCCTGCATTATGGGCTTCCTTACTGTCATCGAACGTTACTCTGTCACCCTTCTGTATCCTGACGACAATCTTGGCTGCCGCACGGCGTAAGGTAACCTGCAGTTCCGTATTGTCCGTAGCCGTTCCGTAGTTTAGAGTTACCGTTTCGGGGGCATTGGGTTCATCGGTTCCAGCATAAGCCACACCGTCCATCAGAAAAGTCCGCGGGGCACCGCTCACCTGCGATAATCCTGTCATGTGGATATTCCGGTCGCTCTGCGTCATGGCCTTGAGTCTATTCAGATCGAAATCTTTGGCATCGAATATTTCCGCCAGAGCTGTGCTGTTGGCAATCAGGTATACCCAATACTTTGTGTCTTTATTGAAACTGCTCCTCTTAGCTGTTAAGGTGATCTTACCGTTACCGGTTTCACTGCCCTCCACCCGCTCGTGCCATTTCCAATCTCCGTTCTCTTCGAAAATCACAACGTCGATATGGTTGACGGCCATTTCCACTCCGGGTTCATTGCCGGCACGGCTCACAGGCAATGTCTCCGACGATAGCTTAAGAATGATGCTATTACCGTTCTTTTCCATGCTTCTGCCCGAAATATCGTCGTCTTTTTCACAGGCGGTAAGAAACAGTACCGCCATGCCACAAACAATAATATGATATACTAGCTGTTTCATCGCTCGTTAGTTATTTATGGGTACTTCGATCTGTTTTATCACAATTGCCTCGGGAATGTTACTCCCCTGCCATTTCAAGGAAGCGCTCTGCCCGTTAATTAATAACAATGAACTACCTGTCTGATCCCACGCCGGCGTGTAAGAGATAGCCAGACTTACCGTTTTGTCCACATTTGTGGACTTCAATGCCTTGATCTTGATTTGGTAGGGGTCAGAGGAAGCCACATAATTTCCCGGATCGACAAGCACTCCTTTTTGATAAACCGTTATCTCAAAATCTCCAGCTGTGGCATCAAGCAATGTGGGAACCCATATCTGTTTATCAGGCCCGAATATCGAGAATGTGAAAGAGTAACTGCCCTCCTCAGAAGTAGCATCGTTATTGTACCAAATAGTCGGTTGGCTGTATTGTCCATCTTCCGGTACCGAGCTTCCGTCAGCAGGTGTTATCGGATTGTCGTAACTCGGATAATCAAAAGTGATATTGTAATTCTCCTTATTCCAGTCGGCCACCTTATATTCGACGGTTATCTTACCATCGTTGTGCATCAGGCAACAGACCGTATAATATTTATTCCTTTCGATAGGAGGCATATATACGAAACCGCTTCGGGCGTTTCCATCGAATTCATAGTCTACCCGAAGAACATTACCGTCGTTATCCCCCTTAACGTCCCATGAGGTACTACCCCAAGGGTTTTCGAAAAGATAGAAAGATTCGTTCAGAACAGGTGTATAGTTCGCCGGGTTTTCCTTATCGGTTTGCGAGGCATTCTCAGCTAAAGTTTTCGTTACCTCTTCTTCGACAACTTCGAGGCTGATATCACCTGTAATACCTGTTATCGCTTTCAGTGTTTCATCAGTTTGCGGCATCAGGTAATTGCGTGTCCTTGTTCCGGATGCCAGTACGGTCAATCCGGTAACACGCAGACTGCTATTCTCTCCGACAGGCTTGGCTGCGAATACGCCGAGCTTACCTATCGGGCGTTTCAGTTCAAACGTAAGGTCCTGCCGAAGCAACGTGTGCCCTGCATGTCCGGGATCGGCCGGGGTCTTATCCGACAACTGCGTCAAGTCGATTGTTTCCGTCTGTTTGCAAAACATCGGCAAACCTTTCGACGTATTCAGCTTCGTGAATGTAAAATGGTTCAACTGGGTTTCCGTTGTGTTTTCCGTCAATAAGACAGAAGAACCCGGTGTTTCCATGGCCGCTTCGTTGGCCACGACATAGAAGTCCACCTTCTGTGTCATGGTGGAATACATGGTCAGGTGCATCAGGAACGAGGGATTGTTCACGTCCAGTCCGTCTTTCGTGTAGAAGTGTCCGGCCGGTTGTCCATCAACAAAAGCGTATACGCGCAACGAGTGCAGAACAGTCTCGTTGTTTGTGGGAATACCGTCGGTCTCCTCTACGGCCCGGGTGCCTATGTTCAGTTGCACCAACGCATCACCCTTTTCAGAGGGGACTGTATATTTTTCTTTGATACAGCCGGAGAGCAGAGAAGCACAACAGCCGAATAAGAACACCGCATAAAGTATCTTTCTCATGTTTCACATATTTTAAGGGTCTTAAAATTCAGGTTTCACTTGCTCAACATACCATTCGGGAACGGTGACCTTTATCGCGCCCGCCTTGAATTCGATCCGGATCGGAATCAGCACCTCTTGTTTAGAACAATCGATCATAGGGTTAGCAGCCAAAAAATCAGCCAGGTTGATCTCCGCCAGCAACTCTTCCCCGGAAGCCTGACGCAGACAGACGTTCACGTCCCTGTGATTCATGTGCCGCATTATGTTGGCACGAGCCGTCAGCAATTTTTTGCCGGACTCATATGTAGTTTCAAGCAAATAATCCGTAGCCTCTCCGCATGCCCGGTTCTCGAAATCGGTACAAGGCGAGACACCACATATCTCAAGTACAGGCAATGAACCTGCACGTTTTCCCACAGCGGGAATCCCAACCACTTCTACGAACAAATCGTAGTGGGAGCTGGCAAATTCTATCGTTTTGGTCTGATTATCCTCTTCCCTGCCGGTAAAAGGCAGCACGGTATAGGACGTTGAAGCGTGATAAAGAGAGTCGTTGCCGGAAACCTGTTTACCGGCAAAATAATCCCCGTCAGCAAATACTATTTTGTTAAAGTCACAAGTGGTGAGGCCCTCCACTCTCGTGTGATGGGTGTTTCCCACGCAGACGATCCTGTAATCCCCGGCTTTGAGCGGAGGAAGCAAAGCCGTACGGCTTGCTAACTCATCGTCGGATAAAGTATGCGAATTGACGCATTTATTCTCTGCATCGAAAACATACATTTCCACCCGGCAGATCTTGTCGGGGAATATCTCCGTCGTACCATCTCCCTTATAGCTGAGTGTCAATCTGTTGATGCTAAAACAGTCATCTATGTCTTCATCGATACAAGAAGTTAACGCACCTCCTAACAACGCCAGACAGAAAACAATACTCGTCAATTTCATAAATCTTATTTTTATTTCATCAAGGAGAAAAAAGAGGGGGGAAGACGGGATACACCCGCCATTCCGCACCCTTTAATAATTATTAGAATTCAGGAGAAACAGGAACGACAGTCCAGTCTGCCACATCCACATTTAACTCCACGCAACGCTCAGGTTCGTCGAAATCACCATCCGTGAACGAGTAGAGCACCCGGTAGATCTTTCCTGATGTAAAGGCAGAAGCATTGGTAAACTGTCCGCGTAAATAGAGAGGCACCTCTGAATTACTGTTCACACCGCGCAGGGCGAGCAACAACTCAGGATTCTTAGCAGCATCCGTCACGTGTGCTAAACCGTAAGTGATGATTCCGGCGGCATCTTCTCCATCTTCAGCAGGATCGGTAATATCCGTACCATCTACGAATTTTTTCCCGCCGACAGCCAATTCTAAATTCAATTCATCGGCCCACGGTGCGGAACGATCTTCGATCCAACCCCATACTTCCGTATGATCGATAGTTTCAAATACTTTAGTATCCTCCACAGGAAGTTTAGACACGAAATCAGACTGTGTATAGTAATTGTTCAATGCTATTTTCTGTAACTTGACAGAGGTATACTTGGGAACATCTCCCTCTTGGGTATACTGGAATCCATAGATTTCGAAACGCGATACACGTGGCTCCAGGGTTACGTTCGCCGTGTAAACATTGTCATGAATTTCGCTCCCGTCAAGTTTTTTTTCTTCAAGCTCATCTTCACCATAAAGAGGATAGGTCGGGTGACCGCTTCCATTGTCATTCGGTATATGATCAACACGGGTTGCAATTGTAGAGTACTCCACGTCACCGATATTCCCCACGACAACGACTTTCGAGGTGGCAGCGGGCAGAAAATGATAGGTAATATCTTTTCCGTTCTCACCTATTTCAGCCCACTCAGAATCTGTTTTACTGAAATAGACCTGTTGATCCTGATTCTCATACTGAGGAACGGTTTGCAGGTTGCCGGCAGCATCCACAAAGAACACCTTGAAATTTTCCAACGCAACCTGGGAACCACCTTTCATTGCATCACCCGTAGCACGTGACTTCACAGTCTTTTGGATATTAGGCAGTTTGATCGTCACACTTTTGGGCATAGTATCCGTTTTCACACCATCTTCATGCTCGTCCTTACTGCAAGAAACAAGTCCCATTGTAGCCACTAAGGCCATCAATACTAAATTTTTCACTTTCATAAATACAAAAATTAATGGTTTTATTGAAAATTATAATTGTTCTATTACTCCTTGCACTTGTGTCAGGTTATGCCGGGCCTCTTCCACCCCTGCTTCGGCGGCACGACGGAAAGCGTCTTCCGCTTTATAAGGCTCTCCGGCCCCGGCATAGGCAACTCCCAGGGTGTTGAGAAGCGTGGAATCGCTGAAGGTAACCTTCGAATATTCTAACAATTGCACAGCCTTGTCATACTCCTTCTTTGCCATAGCCTCCAATGCCAGGTCGTTCAAGACGGCCGGTGCATCGGGGAAGTAACGGGCAGCCACCTGCATAACTTTCCCGTATCCGGGTGATCCCTTCTCATAAGAAGCGGCCACTTTATACATCTCCGTCAAGCTCAGCAAATCGGGACGTTCGTCCACCATGCGCCGGGCCTCGTCGAGATTGAAGTTGCGAACATTGTATTCTATTTTATATTCATTACGCCGTAAAAGAGGATATATCTCGTTGAGCAGGCGATGATAGATGTCGGCAGGTACTAATTCCTGCAACTGTTTTTCACAGACATCACGGTCTCCTGTACATTCATCGATAATGCGCACGACCTCTCCACGTTTCAGAAGCCCTGGAAACTTGTCCAGCACGAGACGGAAACCTTCCCAATCCTCACCTTTCCAATCGACGTGTATCATGGCAGGGTCGAACTTGTCATGGCGGCAAATATAGTCGGCCAACGCTTTGGCACGATTCTCCGACAGTTTGAGGTTGTGAGCCACAGTACCCTCCGGAGAAGCGTAACCGGTAATAAAAATACCCGTGATGGAAACATCCTCGTTATCCTCGACTAGCTGAATCGAATGGGACACGGTATCCAAGTCAGAACGATTATCCTTATATCCGGGAAGGATCCTGTAACTATCCTGACGAAACTGGAGACGCGCCGTACGGGTTTCAGCCCGGACTTTCACCGGTTCCGGTTCGGGCACAATCGTACAAATTCTGTAATCAGGGATGAAAGCGGGAAGAATATTCCCGGGCAGGACCTGTTCCGCTTTACCTTCCGAACAGTTTACACACCCATACACCTGCTCACGCAGTTCGATCCGCCCATCGAGCATCCAGTGTTCGTAAGGGACTGTCGCCAGATACTCGTACCCCTGATCTTTACCGTTACGGCGACGGATGACAACCTGTGCATTCTCGTCGTGATAAGGGGGAATATCTACACTTTCCAGACGCTGAGCCCGAAGATACATTTTGTTGCGGGCTTTACCGTCTATGACGATCGGTGGGAAAGCCGCTTCACGGTTTCCATCCTTGGATAGCAATATGGGAGTCAAGGCTATCGTATGCTGTGTCTTGATTTTAAGTTCACTCAAATCAACCAGCATGGTCAGTTGTACTTCTCTGCCTTTCTTGACAACTCCCCGGTTCTGTATCCCGATTTCGGCAAGGTAACTGATCTCGTTTTCAGCATGTATCACCTCCGGACAACATGCCAGTAACGCTAAGAATATGATATATAAATGTTTCATCTTTTTCCGGTATTACTTAATAATGTAGATAAGAGATATTCCCGCTTTCGTCGGGCCGAAATAATGCTTCTTCTGGTTACCCTTGAAACGACCGCAAGTCTTGCACTCGTACTTGTCGTACTTCGTGTAAATGTATCCGGCACCGATATTCGCTTCCAGATTCCAGCGTTTACCTAAAATCCACGTATAACCATAAGAAATACCGATCCCGGTGGCCCACCCCTCATAACGATGCTCTTGGGTAGACTTATTTTGGAAGGGAATCCGCACACCGCTGATATTGTATTCTGCAAACCCGGTATGAATACCGAAAAAATGTCCGTTGAAACGTTCGCACAACCAGTACCGGAATTCCGGCATCACCATCCAATGCTTGATCTTCTTATTATCGTCTTTATTAAGGGTCCACGGATTATACCCCCCCACCAGATCGAGGGTTGTACGCTTGCCCAGCCCGAATTCAAACCCGATGTTGGGTGTTGAAGTGGCCCAATAAAGAAGATTGGTTTTAACCGCAATATCCTGCGCGCAGACAAGGTTTCCACACCACCACACGACAAGAAAAATTCCGAGGATTAATCTTTTCATATTTTCATTTTATCGTTATACCATTCGTTACCGGCCAAGCCGGTATGTATATTCACTCCACTTTATTTTCTTTAATATCGGTAAAACACAAAATGTAATGTTGCCCCTGGCTGTATGTGTGTGTATGTATGTGTATGTATTTCTCTGTTTAAATACAGAAGAATAGAAAAGGTAATTCAGGGGCAAACATTACATATTTTATCTGATATTTATACAATAGGACCAATAAAAAGGAACATTTTTATTGGTTGAAATTCGAAAAAAAGGAGGTCTTTATGATGAAGAGTTGACTTACTGAATATCAAATAATTGAACTAAAAATAAAAAAGCCGATCTTATAAATAAGATGGCTTTATGTATCAAAAAAAATAAGGTTCGTTTTCTATAGATAAAACTATAACTTTCTTTTCATTAATATTATAATTACATTACAAATATAAATACTTTTTGGAATATGCAAAAATATAAATACAATTAATTTCATAATAGGTTCGTAAATCTGTTATAAATTACTATGTTTTAATATATTATTTCATATAAAAAATATATGTTGTAATTGTAATTTTATCAGAAATTGATTTTAGTCTTTTTCATTATTTCGGTAAAAACTTTTGAATTCGTATCTCATAACGGTTGAAAAATACGTTGACCACTGACCGGCAGAAGTGACCGGGTCCCCACACACGAATACCGGAGACGGACAAGTACTAAAAAATTCTACTCTTCCCGGCGCTAATCAGCCGATAGACCACATAAACCGATAGGATTTATCCCCCCTGAAGCAGAACCCTCCGGCAATAAAATCTCTACCCTTCGTTCCTTTGAATTTTCCTGTATTTTTTATCGGAAAAAGAAAATAAACAACAAAGAAGTATATTGTCCCAATTGCTCCCGAAGAAATTTATAAGCCCTGTATTTTTGTTGTTTGACCGTATGTATCGTTATATTCAGGTCACAGGCAATCTCTTCTCCACTCTTCCCTTCAAGGCTCATCAGCATAATTTTTTTTCTTTCTTCGGGCAAGCGGTCGATCAATTCCCTCAATTTCCGGAATAACTCTTCCCGCACCACACTATAAAAATTTTCTTCCGACATTTCC
>ENA-UESE01001384-UESE01001384.1-human-gut-metagenome-genome-assembly--contig:-NODE-1384-length-18828-cov-2.538905_pt1 | contig 18828 bp, 17 predicted proteins | sample MGYA00242995_ERZ507996 | MGnify/ENA primary metagenome ERZ507996 (study PRJEB26167, sample SAMN06115489) | human gut metagenome | host: Homo sapiens | place: China:Sichuan | collected 2015-04-15... | reverse complement strand
AGACGAATATTTGAATTACGAATCTGAAAATGATACGGGCTCTTTATATTATGCCTCACTTGTATATATGGGGGCAGATTCAGAAAACAGGGATGACATATATCAGATTCTGACACCCAAAGAGAAGAAACTTATTGACTGGTATGAGACACACCCGTCTGATGAAATGCAAAGGGCAAAAATTAACGAAGCAACTTATTATATGAAAGCCAGAACAGAGTATTACGAAGACAGCAATGAGAGATTACTTGCTTATGTGGATGTTACCGGCGAACCAGAACTCATAAAAGAAATCAGTTTTGGTGTCTTGCTGGATGCTTTTGTCATTGCCGCTCTCGGTGCTGACATTGGATATTTTCTCGGGAAAAAACTTGAACAAAATGACAAAGCTCAGAAGACCTTTTTTGAGAATACATCTCACGAATTAAAAACCCCGCTTATGGCAATTTGCGGATATGCGGAGGAGATTGAAATGGGAGTCATTACCGATTATTCTCAAGCGGGCAGAATGATAGTGTCTCAGACGGAGCGTATGAGTAAACTTATTGAGGATATCCTGTATTTATTAAAAATGGAAAGCGGTACGGAACCATTAAAGTGTGAACCAATAGAAATGGCATCACTGGTTCAAGATATTTTGATGCCGCTTGAAGGAATTGTGAACAGGCGAAACCTTTCAGTATCGTTAGAACTGGACGAAGGATATGTCAACGGAGACCCGGAGAAGCTGGAACACGCTGTTGCTAACCTGATAACTAATTCCGTAAAATATGCGTGTAGTCAAATCGAAATATCGTGGAAAAATCAAGTCCTTTCTATCTGGAACGATGGAGGAGAACTTAGCACAGAGGATTTTTCCCATATGTTTGAACGTTTTCATACAGGACAAAACGGAAACAGCGGAATAGGGCTTGCCCTCTCAAAAGAAATCGTTGAAATGCACGGATGGAAACTTAGTGCGAAAAATGACAGGCATGGCATATGTTTATCAATGGTATGCCACAGTTAATTTAGGAACAATCAGGTTTACAGCTTCCAGTTTGTTGAGATGTTGCAAAATTTGGAATCAGGAGAGAATAAGAATGATTAACAATTTAATGTACATAGAATTAAAAATGGGATATTCTGATGATTATCCGGCATGGATTGGATATGTCAAAACTTCAAAAAGTAGAATAAAAATTTTTTGACGTTTCTGCACATGCGTGCTAATATGATTATAGAAAAAGAGTGCTACCGATAGACGGTTAGCCTGACTAAATAATTGACAAACAAAAATTGCCGCTTAGTTTACCAGACAGGGCGGCTATTTTTGTGACTTGCTATCTTTGCCAATGGTATATCCCAGACCAAAGCAGGTTAAGCCGAAGCTTACTACTGCTATAAAATCGACAATACTCATGGCTTAGCCCTCCTTTCCAGTGGATTCCCTGTTGGGTTTCTATGTAATCAGAGGGTCACAGTCCCTCTGTAGAAGGACTAACCGCCTACCGTTATGACAGCACTCATATTCCGATTGTAGCAAGTGTGGAATGTATCTGCAACTGAAAAGTTGACAGATTATAGAATTGTTTGCGTTAGTTAAAAAAAGAACAAGCAGAATAGAACTGTTGTAGACAGAACAATTCAAGATTCCCTTCTGCCGAGCATCCGCCCAACGGGCGATCGCGGGGCACCACGCACGAGAACACACCTTTCTTCCGCAGAGTCCTGTCCATCCAGGCGCAATGCTGCGAAGCAGCGAGCGGCCTGCATCCTTTTGCAAAGATCGGCAGACCGCTCGATGACTCGCAGACATGCGCCGGATGGACAATGGACTGCGGAAGAAAGTCTTTAGGAGGAGAACCATGGGCAGTGTTGCATTTTATATCGGCTCCCTGAAAAAAGGAGGTGCCGAGCGCGTTTTTGTCAACCTTGCGACCTACTTTCTGGAGCAGGGCTGCAGTGTGACGATGGTAACGCAGTACAAAAAAGAAAATGAATACGAGCTGCCTGCAGGGATACGCCGCGTGATCTCCGACCTGACGCCGGAGGAAGAGGGCGGCCGGATCGTGAACCTGTTTCGACGCTACAAAAAGCTGCGCAGGATCTTCAGAGAAATCCATGCGGATGTCGTGCTGTCTACGATTGGCAAAAATAATTTTATGGCACTTTTGGCGAATGCTTTTTTGCCGACGAAGGTTGTGGTTTCCGTTGTGGCGGAGCCTACGGAGGAGTATCCGACGAAGGGGATGCGCCTGCTTGCAAAAACACTGTTTTACGCGGCAGACGGAATCGTGATGCAGACAGCGGATGCAGTGCGTTTTTTCCAACCGTCACTGCAGAAAAAATGCGTGATTCTGAAAAATTCCCTGAATCCGGCATTTGTGCGGCCGCGGTATGAGGGCGACCGCCCGCAGGATATTGTTGCAGTCGGACGGATGGACGAAAATAAAAACCAGAGAATGGCAATCCGGGCATTTTGTAAAATTGCAGAGCAATTCCCGGACGCGCGCCTGATTCTGTACGGAGACGGACCGCTGCGCATAGAGCTGACAGAAGAGGTCAGAAGCCTTGACATGTCAGAGCGGATTTTGCTGCCGGGCAGGATCACGGACGTCCCGGAAAAACTGGAAAAGGCCTATGGGTTTGTGCTGACCTCCTTTACGGAGGGAATGCCCAACACCCTGATCGAAGCAATGTCGCTGGGCACAGCCTGTATTTCGACGGACTGCCCCTGCGGCGGTCCAAAGGATCTGATCCGTGATGGAGAAAACGGATTTTTAGTGCCCGTGGACGATTCGGATGCGCTGGCAGACAGACTGACAAAACTTTTGGAAAATCCTGATCTGATGCAGCAAATGGGGAAAAATGCAGCGAAGCTTCAGGCAGAATACCTTCCGGAAAAGGTCAACCGAGAATGGACAGACTACTTCCAGAAAATCGCCGGAAAAAAGAAACTGGTATAATACATGGGGACATGCTATAATGTAATGAGCACGAAAGAAAAACAAGCGACGCCGAAGGCGGCATTTGTTTTTCTCGTGCCATTAGCGAACGAGCAGCCTGCGAAGCAGGCGGGGAAGCGCGTCAGCGCGGGCTCGAGAGCGGACGAGAGCACGAAAGAAAAACAAGCGACACAGAAAGGAATCTGATCAGACAGATAGGGTTTATAAATGAGCAGAGAAGAAGTTTTTGAACGTTTAAACGAAGTATTCCGGGATGTATTTGACGAGGAAGACATTACGGTTGACGAAGGCACGACTGCAGAGGATATCGACGGCTGGGACTCCCTGGAGCATATCAACCTGATGGCGGCTGTAGAAAGCGACAGATCGTAACGATGAAAAATGTAGGCGAAATGGCAGATATCATTCTGCAGAAGGTCTGAAACCGGGAGCTGGTGAAGGATGAGTATTACTTCCTTTTACTTCCTGTGTCTGTTTGCACTTACACTGCTGTTGTATTATCTGGTTCCGAAAAAAATGCAGTGGCCGCTTTTGCTGCTTCTGAGCATCGGATACTTTTTGACATCGGCAGAGGTGCGTGACAGCCATGCGTGGTATTTGATTCTGTACCCGATGGCAGCTGTAGGAGCTGTCTGGGGCGCAGCTATTTTGATAGACAGGACAAAAGAGCAGAAGAAAAAACGGGCTGCTCTTATTTGTGCTGTCCTTTTTTGTGTCGGTCTGTTGTGCACGCTGAAATTCTTCCATCTGGGGCTGCTGGCGCCCATGGGAATTTCGTTCTACACGCTGACCCTTCTGGGATATCTGTTCGATGTCTATTATGAAATCGGACCGGTACAGCGCAACTATGGAAAGCTGCTGCTGTTTTGCTGCTACTTCCCGACGATGATTTCCGGCCCGATCATGAAATACAGCGACATGGAAAAACAGATGTATACCGGACACAAGCTGGATTACCGGAATGTGACGTTCGGCATGCAGCGGATGATCCTGGGATTTTTCAAAAAACTGGTCATTTCCGAGCGGACGGCGATCCTGGCAAATGAAATTTTTAACAACTATGAAAAGTACAGCGGCGTTTCGATCTGGGTGGGTGCGGCAGCCTTTACGATGCAGCTTTACACCGATTTCGATGGTTGTATGGATATTGTGCTGGGTATTTCCGAGTGCTTCGGTATCCGGCTGCCGGAAAACTTTTCTGCGCCGTTTTTATCGAGAAGCATCGAGGAATACTGGAGAAGATGGCATATCAGCCTGGGCGACTGGCTGAAAAACTATTTGTTTTATCCGCTGCTTCGGACGAAGTTTTTCATGAATCTTCCCAAGAAGCTGAAAGGAAAACTCGGCAAAAAAGGCGCGAAGCAGGCGACGACGTTTCTCGCCATGCTGATTTTGTGGTTTACCATCGGATACTGGCACGGTGGCGCGTGGACGTTTATCATCGGCTGCGGTCTGCTGCACTGGTTTTATATCGTTTCCGGCAAGCTGATGGAGCCGCTGTTTGTAAAGTGGAGAGCCTTTTTTCATATCGAAAAGGAAAAGAAAGGATTTATCCTGTTTCAGCGCGTGCGTACCTTTTTCCTTGTCATGATCGGACTTGTCTTTTTCAGAAGCGCGACGGTTCCGGATGCCCTTCGGGTGCTCGGACGGGGCGTATCGAGCCTGGGACTGCAGCTGTTTAGAAACGGCGTGTTGTCCGGGCTGGGACTGGATTGGACAGAGCTGATGATTCTGGCGGTTTCGATTCTGTTCTCTGCATGGGTTACGATCCATAACCAGAAAGAGGATATGCGCGTTACCCTGGAGAAAAAGCCGATCTGGCTGCGCTGGATCGCACTGTATGCGCTGCTGTTTTATGTGATTTTGCTGGGAAAATACGGACCGGGTTACAGCGCGTCCGAATTTATTTATCAGAATTTCAAGGTGTGATACGACTGACCGGACCGTCAGACGTGTCCGGCGGGACTGCATACGCAGCGCAGGCTCGTATGCAAAGTGGAGATTACAATGACAAAAAAACAGGCACTGAAAGCGGTTGTTTTTCTGGCCGTTTTCCTTTGGCTTCTGGTGACGGTGACTTACATCATTCGGACAAACGGGGATGTAAAGGACCGTTTTACCGGATTTTATGCGGAAAAAGAAAATACGATTGATGCGATCCTGGTGGGTTCGAGCCCGGTGTATCCTTATTACAGCGCGCCTGCGCTCTACGGGAAAAGCGGCATTGCAGCGTATCCGCTCTCGACAAATAACCAGCGCCCCAAAGCGATCAAATATTTGCTCAAAGAGGCGCAAAAAAACCAGGACCCGTCGCTGTTTATCATTGAGATGCGGATGTTTTCCATGCCGGACGAGGAATGGGAGGATACGATGGTATTCACGCGCGGGGTGACGGATAACCTGAAATATTCGAAAAACCGTGTGGATGCAATCAATGCGCTCGTCAGCGACAGGAGCGAACGCTACACCTACTATTTTGATATTTTCAAATATCATTCCAACTGGAAAACGTTTTTTTTGCCGGATCAGCTGGCGTGCTGGCGCTATGAAAAGAAAAATCTGTTAAAGGGTCTGGAAATCAAAACGGGAGTGGGTCCGGTGGACTGGACGGATTATTCTGATGTGACAGAAAAAATGGAGCCTGCCAAAGAGCAGTTAGCGGTTTTGGACGATCTGCTTTCCTATATCGATTCGATCGGCAAGGACGCGCTGTTTATCCTGTCGCCGTATGGGATGGAAAAAGAGGCGCGGATGAAGTTCAACGACCTGACAGAACGGATTGAAGCCGCCGGCTATCCGGTACTGGATTTCAATCAGCATATTGACGAGATCGGGCTGGATTTTTCGACGGACTTTTATGATTACGGCGGACATGTAAACGCCCTTGGCGAAGGAAAGTGCACGGAGTTTCTGCGACAGTATCTGGACAGTCACTACGAGCTGCCGGACAGACGCAGCGTGCAGGGCTACGAAAGCTGGGACAGCGCCTGGGAGCTGTATCAGCAGAAGCAGAGCGAGGCAGAGGCAAGCTGCCGGAAGGATATCGAAGAAGAAAACTGGGCACCGGAGGTCGCAGACTGAAAGAAAGGAGGCTGTCCCGATGTGCGGAATTGCAGGATTTTGCAACCGTCAGAAAACCTGGCGGGAGGATATGGAACGGATGAAAGAGCAGCTGATAAGCCGCGGACCTGATGCAGAGGGCAGCTGGTGTAACGACAGTCAGGACGTGACGTTGGGACATCGGAGACTTTCCATTCTGGATTTGTCGCCGGGCGGTGCACAGCCCATGGTTTCCCATAGCGGACGGTTTGTGATTTCCTACAATGGCGAAATCTATAACTGCCGGGAGATAGAAAAAAAGCTGCGCAGGGAAGGACTTTTGGGAGCACTGCATGGAAGCTCGGATACGGAGATTTTACTCGAAGCTCTGGAAGCCTATGGCGTAAAAGAGGGGATCTGTCTGTGCAAGGGTATGTTTGCCATCGCACTTTATGACAGGAAAGAAGAACAGCTCTGGCTTTTGCGGGACAGAGTTGGGGAAAAACCGCTGTATTATGGGCTGGTGAACGGGAGCTTTGTGTTTGCCTCCGAGCTGACGGCAATCGCGGCTCTTCCCGATTTTTGTGGAAAAATTAACAAAGACGTGCTGGATTTGTATTTGATCCACGGATATATTCCGGCACCGTATTCGATTTATGAGGGTATTTATAAGTTAGAGCCGGGAAAAATCCTGCGTCTGGAAAAGCCCTATCGGGACTGGAGGATCGAAACCTACTGGTCAATGGCAGAAACTGCAAAAAAAGGACAGGAGCAGCCCTTTACCGGAAGCAGGCAGGAAGCATCGGAAGAGCTGGAACGGCTTTTGACGGAGAGCATCCGCGGTCAGATGATGGCAGACGTGCCGCTGGGAGCATTTTTGTCAGCGGGAATCGACAGCTCCACAGTCGTTTCCCTGATGCAGTCGATTTCTGACCGGAAGGTTAAAACCTTCACAATTGGGATGGAGGATGCCGCCTACAATGAAGCGGAGGCTGCTGCTGCCATCGCTGCGCATCTGGGGACAGAGCATACGCAGCTGACGATTACGGAACAGGATGCAAAAGCAGTTTTGCCCAAATTGAGCCAGATGTTTGGGGAACCCTTTGCAGATTCCTCCCAGATCCCGACCTATCTGGTCAGCAAGCTGACGCGGGAGCATGTGACGGTTTCCTTGAGCGGCGATGGCGGGGACGAGCTGTTTTGTGGATATGGAACCTATCAGTCGATCACGAACGCGTGGAATAAAATCCGGAAAATCCCGCAGCCTGTGCGCAGTGCGGCAGGATATTTTTTGACGGACGGAGCTTTTTCCAAAAAGGAAACGAACCAGATCCGGGGCATGTTATTATCGGCGCATAATGCAGAAGAGCTGTATGGGCGCTCTGATCTTTCCGAGCCGTTTCTTGGAAAGATTGCAAAAGAAAGAGGAAGCGCGAGGAGCATTTTTGAAACCTACGAAAGCGGATACCTGGCGGATGTGCAGCATAATCTGATGCTGATGGATCTGCTGATGTACCATCCGGATGATATTCTGGTAAAGGTGGATCGGACGGCAATGGCAGTCTCACTGGAAAGCCGTGTGCCGATGCTGGACAAGGATGTTGTGGAGTTTGCATGGAGTCTGCCGGTGTGGATGAAATGGGAAAACGGCAGAGGCAAACTTGTATTGCGGGACGTTTTGTACCGCCATGTGCCCAGGGAGCTGATGGAACGTCCGAAAAAGGGATTTTCGATCCCGATCCAGAAATGGTTAAAGGAGCCGGAGCTCTACGCCTGGGCAGAGAGTCTGTTAAAGGAGGATAAAATCCGTCAGGAAGGTTATTTTGACCCGGAAATGGTGACGCGGCTGTGGAAGGATTTTACACAGCGTGGGATCTGGCGCAAGCAGATCTGGCACATTCTGCGGTTTGAGGACTGGCTGGAGCAGGAATATAGGAAACCGTAAGGCAGGGAACTGAGAAACAGCGCTGCTGCGATCAAAAGGGACAGCAACCGTCGGAGCAGAGGCATTTTTGGAGCAAGGAGAAGGAAGGAGGAACAGGAACCCATGCGCAAATTGGAACAGTATCAGCCGGAAAAGCAAAAGAAAGGCGAGCAGACCGGGTTGATTTCGGTCATTGTGACAGTTTACAATATCCGGGAATATCTGCCCAAAGCGGTGGATTCGATTCTTTCTTCGACCTATCAAAATCTCGAAGTCCTTTTGATAGATGACGGTTCAACGGATGGAAGTGAACGTATCTGCGATGAATATGCAAAAAAGGATGGGCGGGTGCGGGTTGTCCATCAAAGAAACGGTGGAGCCTACAGCGCGCGCAACACCGGACTTTTGGAGGCAAAAGGCGATTACCTGACCTTTGTGGACGGCGACGACTGGATTGAGCCGCAAATGTATGAAACACTGTTGGCGGCGATGATGGAGCAGGATGCCGATCTTGCGGTCTGTCGGTATCGGAAAATTTACGAAAACCGAAGGGTGGATTTGTCCACGCCGATGGCAGCGGTGTTTGAAGGGCAGGAGCTTTTGGCAAAATATCTGGAAGAGGACGAAGCAGACCCCAACTCCAAGAACGACTTTGGCATGAACATCATCCCCGCCCTGAGGATATGTATTTTACCATCCGACTGTTGGCAAAATCGAAGCGCAGCGTGTATCTGGACTGGGCGATGTACAATTATGTGTGCAGTCGGACGACGAGCACCACGAATATCGGCCTGAACGAGAAGACCTTCAATGATCTGATTCCGAATTTTTATGAGCGCAGTGCGTTTTTACGGGAGATCGGTAGGGAGGATCTGGCACTTTTGCAGGATTATTTTTTATATAAAAGACTGCTGTTATTCTATACGGCGGTCTGCAGAAGCCAGGATCCAAAGAAAAAAGAACATAAGGCATTTTTGCAGCAGAAAATAGAAGCAGGAAAAGACTGCTATGCAGCAGTCTATGGGATTCCCCAGGCGAGCAGTCAGGAATACCGGAAAATGAAGCTGTTTTTGAAGTCACCGATATTGTACCGGGCAGCGATGAGACTGAATGATTCTTTCCTGATTCCGATCAAGGTTGCGATGGCGAATCGGAGACAGAGGTAGAAAATTTTATTCAAAGGAACAGAAACTATGGTAGGGGTGCAGCTTTCGGGTGGCCTGGGCAATCAGATGTTTGAGTATGCCCTGTATTTAAAATTGAAATCAATGGGAAAAGACGTCAGAATCGACGACGTAACCTGTTATGGCGCACAGGAAAAGCAGCGGGTCAATCAGCTTTCTGTATTCGGTGTTTCCTATGAGCGCATGACAAAACAGGAGTATGAGCAGATCACCGATTCCAGTATGAGTCCCCTCCATCGTGCCAGGCGGCTGCTGTGGGGCAGGAAGGATTTGTCCTACCGGGAAGCGTCGTGCAATTACGATCCGGAGATACTGCGGCGCGAGCCAGCTCTGCTGTTGGGATATTTTCAGACGGAACGGTATTTTGCCGATATCAAAGAGCAGGTGCGGGAAGCATTCACATTCCGAAATCTTACGCTGACAAAAGAATCGGCAGCGATGGAGCAGCAGATGAAGGAATGCGAGTCGGTGAGTGTCCACATCCGACGGGGCGATTACCTCACACCTGCCAATCAGGCGCTGTTTGGCGGAATCTGCGATCTGGATTACTACCATCGCGCGGTCGCAGAGATCCGAAAAAGAAAGCCGGATGTGAAATTTTTCCTGTTTTCCAATGATATGGAGTGGACGAAGGAGCATTTTTGCGGCTCGGAATTTGTCCCGGTGGAGGGAAACAGCGAGCAGGCGGGAGAGCAGGATTTGTACCTGATGAGCTGCTGTAAAAACCACATTCTGGCGAACAGCTCCCTTCCCTGGGGGGGCGCGTGGCTGGATAATGGCAAGGACAAGCTCGTGATTGCACCGGAAAAATGGATGAACGGGCGCGACTGCTGCGATATTTATACGGATGAAATGATTCGAGTGTAATATCCGGGATTTTTGCAGTAAATCAGCGATGATTTTGGGCGATAGGTTGTCTGATGGCATCGTTTGGAAAATAGAGAGGAATGTTATGATAGGAACGCAGATCCTGCAGGGGCAGGGGCTTGGCAACCGGCTGTTTTGTTATGTGACAGCCCGCAGTATTGCGGAACAGAAAAAAACTTCATTCGGCGTACCCGGAAAGGAAATCCTGTTAAACGGTCTGACCGGAAACAATTCCGAGCCCTTTTTGGATCTCTGGATGGGAGAAGAAGCAAAACCGGAAGATTTTACACGCGTTTATGAGGAAAAAGAAGAACGGATCTACACGGGCGCCTGCCGGCATGATCTGGAGCACGGCTGCTATGTGGCGGGAGAAGACCGGGGCGTTTTCGATGTAGAAGACGGCACGCTCCTGATGGGAAATCTGCAGGCGGAAAGCTATTTTGCACCGAACCGGGAGCAGTTAAAGGAATGGCTGAAGGTAAAGCCGGAGTTTGATTCCTACGAATATACGAGGGATAACCTGTGCGTGCTGAACCTGCGCGGCGGGGAATATGCGTCCGAACCGGCATTGTTTTTACGGAAAAAATACTGGACGGATGCGATGGCACAGATGAAAAAAATCCGCAGCGACATGGAATTTATGATCGTGACGGATGATGTAACGATGGCACATAAGCTTTTACCAGGTATTCCGGCATATCATTTTCCGGTGCACGGGGATTATGTGACAGTTAAAAACGCGCGTTACCTGATTATTTCCAATTCTTCCTTTGCCTGCTTCTCGGCGTTTACGTCGGAGACGGTACAGAAGGTGATCGCGCCGAAATACTGGGCGCGCCACAATGTTTCGAATGGCTACTGGGCTTCGGAGCAGAATATTTATACCGGATTTGAGTATCTTGGCAGGGACGGAAGGCTTTACGATGCACAGGCGTGCCGGGAGGAGCTGGAAACCTACCGCAGGCAGAACGAATTTTTTGCAAAACATCAGGAAAAGCCGGACGGCATGGCGTATCGTCTGGGAGAAATCCAGGCAAAAGCAGCCTATATGGCGTATTTTGGCGGGCGCGCGGTCAGAAGCCTGAAAAGACGGTTGACCGGTCAGCAGAAGTGAGAAAAGGAGAGCTTGGCGTGCAGATTTTGAAGCAATGGAAAACAGAGCCTGAGAAATGGCTTTTTCGAATACTACTGGTTGTTTTTATCGCGAGCATGGTGCCGGTTTTGTACCTGTCCCGCTATGGGTTCCCGAACTGCGATGACTTCACCTATGGCCTTGAGACGCATAGGGTATGGAATGCGACCCATTCCTTTGGGGAAGTGCTGAAAACAGCCCTTGCCGTGACAAAGGAAACCTGGCAGCTGTGGCAGGGAACCTGGTTCTCCATTTTCCTCATGACCCTGACGCCCGGAGTTTTCGGGGAAAAATGGTATTTCCTGACGACTCTTCTTATGGCAGGAATGCTCGGCGGAAGTATCTGTGTGCTGATGCATACAGTGCTTTGCCGGTACATTAGCCGGGCAAAAGAAAACCGTTATCTGCGTGGAATCTGTACGCTGACTGTTTTATTCCTGACCTTTCAGACCTTCGTTTCGCCGGTGCTTGCGCTGTATTGGTATAACGGCTCGCTGCATTATGTATTCATGGAGGCTGTTCTGTTCTTTGCAGTGTCTGCGCTGCTTTGCCTGGAAACATCGGAACAGAAATCAAAGAAAATCCTCTGGATGATCCTTTCTGCCGTTCTGTGCGCACTGTTAGGCGGGGCAAACCTGTTGACCGGCTTACAGTCGCTGATCCTGATCGTACTGCTGACGGCATGGGAGTTTTTCCGGAAAAAGAAAAATCGTTTCTGGTTTTTGCTTCCGCTTATCTGCAGTCTGGTTGGCTTTGCGTTTAACGTGCTGGCACCGGGCAATTTGATTCGGGAAGATACGGCGGAGAGTATGGGGGCGGTAAAAGCGATTGTCATGTCGTTTTACTGGGGAATTGTGTATGTGACGGAATGGCTTACACCGATGGTGCTGGTTGGCTTTGCAATGCTGATTCCTGCGATTTACCGGTTGGCAAAGCAGGCAGAAGGAAAGTTTTTGAAACCCTTGTATGCAGTCTTTTTAAGCTTTTGCGTTTTCTGCGCGATGTTCACGCCGACGTTGTATGCGACGTCCAGCGAGGGACCCGATCGCTGCAAAAATGTGATGCGCGTGGTGCTGTATTTGCTGGTGTTCTTTAATTTGCTCAATGGATGTGGTTGGGCAGGACAGCGAAAGCAGTCCGGACAGCGAAAGCAGTCCGAGCAGCTTCCGCAGTCCCGGCCGGGATTTTTTTACAGGCTGCTGGAGCTTCTGGAAGAAACAAAGAGCGCGTTTTATGCCGTGACGTTGATTGCGGTGGGTGTGATTTTCCTCTTTGCGGCGGATAAAAATACGTATACGTCCGTTTCTGCCGTGCGTTCTATTTTAAATGGTGAGGCGGCGGAGTATGCGGCGGAAAACAACGCGCGCCTGGAATTGTATACAAATGGGGAACCGGAAATCACGATCACACCGCTTTCCGTGGAACCGTATTTATTGTATATCGACGATGTGACCAATGAGGGCGACCGGGGCTACTGGCTGAATCTGGCGCTGATGGATTATTACGGAAAAGACAGAATTACCGTGTCCGAACCGGAAGAATAAAGGAGAGAGAGTTATGGTATATGATTGTTTTCAGTTTTTCAACGAGCTCGATATTTTAAAGCTGCGTATGCATGTTTTAAATGATGTTGTGGACAAATTTGTCATCAGCGAGGCGACTGTAACCTTTTCCGGCGAGAAAAAGCCGTTATATTTCCAGGAAAACCGGGAAATGTTCCAGGAGTTTGAAGACAAAATCATTCACAAGGTTGTGGATGATACGCCGATGGATACGAGTGCTTTTATGCGTGACAGTCACCAGAAGTGTGCAGTAGCGCGCGGGTTGGAGGGTGCAAAGGACGATGATATTGTCATTTTCTCTGACGTCGATGAAATCCCGAATCCGGAAGCAGTAAAAAAGGTTCTGGCGGATTTTGACGGCAGCAAAATTTATGCGCTGGCGCAGCGGAATTTTTACTGTTATCTGAATATGGAAGAAACCTCCGGAAGCCTGCTGTCCATTACGGGTGAGTTTGAGGGCTTTACCGGAAAAGACAGAAGATGGCTTGGAACAAAGATCTGTAATTATGGAATGTTAAAACGGTTTACGACGGAGCAGCTGCGGGACAGCAAGCAAAAGGAGCTGATGGTGCGCGTTGCGGACGGCGGCTGGCATTTTTCCTATATGGGCGGCGGTAAGGACGAGTCTGTGGAGGATCGTGTAAAATACAAGATCAAGAGTGCGGCACATCAGGAGTATAATAATCGGGCGACGCTGTCGAAGGTGAAGAAGAAGATCCGGAATCATGAGGATATTCTGGGGCGGAGTACGGATTTTCAGATTGTGCCGGTGGATGAGAGTTATCCGGTGTATTTGAGGGAGCATCTGGAGGAGTACCAGTATTTGATGTATCCGGAGAAGAAGTCCTTTTTTGACCGCATCCTGGGTCGTTGAGGGAGGGCTCTTGTCCGCCCGCATGCAGTTTTGCGGGCGGTTCCCTGGTCTGTGTGCTGTGTCCGGCATTTGGTCTGGTGCAGCAGCGGACTCGCTTTCGCTCGGTTCAAAACGCAGCGGGTGCGTAGGGCTGCATAGTACGCAGCCCAAGCACCGGCGTTTTGAGACGGTCCGCTTGTCTGCATCCAGACCAAGTGCCGGTCGCAGCACGCAGTCTCCGGGAACGTCCGCAAAACTGCCGCATGGGCGGACAAGAGGCGCTGTGTCGGGCGGATGGAAGGTCAAGATCAAGGGCGTGAAGGTCAAGGTCAAGGGCTGAATTTGTGGGGTGTGTAGAGGACGGCAAAGCGCTCCTGCGGAGCTGTTGCCTGGTGGTGTAGGGCGTTTGGATGGAGCAGTTAGGAGTTTTGGATGGTGAAGGTTTCGATTTGTGTGCCGGCGTATAAGAATCCGGTTGGTGTAGAGCGGCTTTTGGAGTCGATAAAGGTGCAGTCTTTTACGGATTACGAGGTGGTTGTGACGGATGATTCTCCGGACGGGTCTGTGGAGGAGGTTGTACGTAGGGCAGAGGTTCCGGGGATGGTTTATGTTCGGAATGCAGTTCGTAAAGGTGCAACAGGGAACTGGAACGAGGCGGTGCGGCATGCTTCTGGTGAGTATATCAAGATCATGCACCACGATGACTGGTTCACGGATCGGGATTGTCTGGCGCGGTTTGTAGAGATGCTGGAGGAGCATCCGGAGGCGGATCTTGCGTTTTGCGGGAGTCGGCAGGTGATGTTGGATGGTGTCGGAAACCGGACGGGAGAGGAGTTTGACCGGGCGATCAGCGATGAGCATTTGAAGATGATCTCGGAGGATTGGCGGGATCTTTATATCGGGGATTATATTGGGGCGCCGAGTGCGACGATTTACCGGAAGGGCGCGCCGGAGTATGAGGAGAAGCTGACGTGGATTGTGGATGTGGAATTTTATATGCGTCTGCTTCAGAAGAATCCGAAATTTGTGGTGAGTAAGGAGCCGCTTGTCAGTATCGGGGTCAGCGAGAATCAGCTGACGGAGAGCTGTCGGACGGACGGAAAGTTAAATATTTTCGAGTATGGATTTGTGATGCAGGAGTTTTCCCTGCTTTCAGAAGAAAAATATCGGCAGAAGTTTATTCAGATCGCGTTGAAATATAAGATGCCGTTTGCATCGCTTGCGCCTTACGGGATTCCGAAGAAGGAGTATGAGAAGGCGGCTGCGAAGAAGCGGCGGGAAGATTTTGTCTTTTATGTCGGCGTTGCAAAGCGCAAGGTTCGGAAAGCGTTTGGGAAAAAGCAGTTCACATGAAAAATGGAGGTCAGGATGGTTCAGATTTTACAAAAGCTGCTTCATATTTTGAATAAAGATCAGAAGCGGAAGGTTGCGGGACTCGGCGTGATGATTTTTATCGGCGCGCTGATGGAAATGATCGGCGTCGGTCTGATCATGCCGGTGGTTGAGGGCGTAATGGCGCCGGATCAGCTGCTGAATAAGTGGTATATTCAGATTTTGGAACGGTTTATTCATTTTGATACGCCGAATCAGTGGCTGCTGTTTTTGATCGGTGTGATCATTGCAGTTTATTTTATCAAAAACGGTTACCTGCTTTTGCAGACATATGTACAGTCCCGTTTTGTCAATACGAATCAGTCCAACACGATCAGCTACATGCTGGAGGAATATCTGAACCGTCCCTATGAATTCTATTTAAACGCGGACATTCCTACGATCTTTCGTACGATTGACGGTGATGTGCCGAAGGTATTTACAACTCTGATGGAATATATCCAGCTGGCGACGGAGCTGATGGTTTCGGCGGTTCTGTGTGTGACGCTGCTTGTAACAAACCCGACGATGACGATTTTTATTGTTGTGGTCATGGGCGGAACGACGGTTGTAATCCTGAAAATTTTAAAGCCTACCTTAAACCGGCTGGGGCGGACTTCCCAGCGGTTGCAGAGTCAGATGGGAAAATGGCGTCTGCAGTCTATTTACGGAATCAAGGATGTAAAGATTTTAAATAAAGAGCATTATTTTGCATCGAGCTTCGGAAAATATTCTCAGGAGAACGCGAAGCTGACGACAGAATATGCAGTGCTTAACAACATGCCGCGTCTGCTGTTGGAGACGCTGAGCATCTGCGGTATTTTGGGATATCTTGCAATCTGTATTTTAAACAGCGCGGACATGACGGAGCTTGTGCCGCAGATTTCCGCGTTTGCAGTAGCGGCGATGCGCTTGATGCCGTCGGTAAACCGGATCAACACGCATATGAGCAATATTGCGTTCTATGAGCCAAGCGTGAATTATGTTTATGAAAATGTAGACTTCACATCCTATCGTCTGCATGGAAAATATGAAAAAGACTATGATCCCCATACGCCTCCGATGGAGCTGAAAAAAGAGATTCGTATGGAGGACGTCAGCTATACTTATCCCGAAAGTGACAAGGTGATTCTGGATCATGCTCAGATGCTTGTACCCGTTGGAAAATCGGTGGGTGTGATGGGACCCTCCGGTGCTGGAAAGAGTACCGCAATCGATATTTTAATGGGACTTTTGCAGGTACAGGGCGGCGAGATTTTATGCGATGGAAGAAATATTTTTGAAAATTATCCATCCTGGCTGTCCCATATCGGTTACATTCCGCAGACCATTTATCTGACGGATGATTCGATCCGCGAAAATATAGCGTTCGGTGTGGCAAAAGAGGATATCGATGATGAGCGCGTATGGCATGTGCTGGAAGAAGCCCAGTTGAAGGATTTTGTAAAGGAGCTGCCGGGTATGCTGGATATGGAGATCGGGGAGCGCGGTGTGCGTCTCTCCGGCGGTCAGAGACAGCGTCTTGGTATTGCGAGGGCGCTGTATCATAATCCGGAGATTCTGGTATTTGATGAGGCGACGAGTGCGCTGGATACCGATACGGAAACGGCGATTATGGAGGCAATTGAGAGCTTTCATGGAAAGAAGACGCTGGTGATCATTGCGCACAGGCTGCGGACGATCGCGGGGTGCGATATGATTTACAAGGTGGATAACGGAAAGATCGTGGAGACGACGCTGGCGGCAGAGGAGCACTAGACCGGACGGTCAGGCGCCGTGCTGTTTTGCACCTGACGCTGTCGTTCCCGTCCGCCATGCAGACTCGCTTTCGCTCAGAAGAAAAGCGCAGCGGGTACATAAGGATGCAAAAGACGCATCCTAAGTACCGGCGCTTTTCTATGGTCTGCATACGGCGGATCGGGAACGGCAGCGCCGGCGCAAAAAGCGCGCGGCGGCTGACCTGGCTGTGTAAGGCGGAAGGAAAAAGGTCAAGGTCAAGGGCTGAGTTTGCTGGTGGCGTTCTGCGGACGGCAAAGCGCTCCTTTGGAGCTGTTGCCTGTGTGCACTGTGTGCAAGCAGCCCATGAACACGGGCTGTTCATGGACGTGAGAAAGTGATTCAGGAGTGCGCTGTCTGGCGGTTGAGATTTGATTATGGAGGTGCGGTGTGGCAGAACTCTTAATCTTATGGGGATATATTGGGATAGTGAATAGTTGCATCGGAGCTGGTGTTTTAAAAGGCATTGGTTTGTTGACAGGCAGGAAGAAGATTGTCTATGGTCTGGCAGGTACTGAGCTTGCCGGGATCGTGGCGATCACTGTTTATGCCCAGACGGTCAGCATTTTCGGTAAGGTTTTTATGGCTGCTCATTTGATTTTGCTGGCGGCGGCAGCAGCATGTGCATACTGGTGCAGGAAAGAGCTTCTGGTGATTTGGAGCCGGGTGAAGAAGATATGTCTTTCCTGGGAAGGTGTTCTTTATCTGATTTTTGCAGTGATGACAGCTTATTTTGCATCCAGAGGGCTGCAGCATACGGATACCGGAATTTATCATGCTCAGGCGATTCGGTGGTATGAGGAGTATGGGCTTGTAAAAGGGCTTGGCAATCTGCAGCAGCATTTTGCTTATAACAGTGCATATCTTGCGTATGCGGCTGCCTTTTCTATGAAATGGCTGGTAGGGCAGTCGTTGCATGGAACCAATGGCTTTTTGCAGGCATTTCTGTGTATCTGGGCGCTGTACGGTCTGAAGAATTTTGCCCGGCATAAAAGTCATCTGGCGGATGGATGCAGAGTTGGAATTTTATTGTATGCAATTGTTGTGTCAGAGCGGATTATGTCTCCGGCAACGGATTTCGGGACGATGTATCTGGTATTTTTTATTGTAACGCTGTGGACGTCGATTGCCTGTGAAAAAGAGGGTAAAGTCGGGGAAAAAACAGATCTGTATGCACTGCTTTGTGTTGCGGTTGTCTGTGTGACAACTTTTAAGCTCTCAGCTGGAATGCTCGTCATTCTTGCACTGTATCCGGCGGTTTGTCTGATTCGGTCAAAAGAATGGAAAAAGATCGGAATCTATCTGCTTTGTGGCTGTGTTGTGCTTGCGCCGTGGCTGGTGCGGAATGTGCTGATTTCCGGATGGCTGATTTATCCGTTTGCAGCAATTGATCTGTTTTCCGTAGACTGGAAAATTCCTGCTTCTTATCTTCAGAATGATTCGGATCAGATCAAGGTTTGGGGACGTTGTCTGTATGATGTGACGAAAATCAATGATCCTGTGAGCGCATGGTTTCCCGTCTGGTGGGGAGAAAAGGATCGTTATGAGATGATGCTTTTGATTGCCAATATGGTTGCCGGGATTTCAGCAGTGTTGTCGGTTGTGTGGAAACGAATCCGGAAAGAAAAGTTATGCTGGGATCGTGTCGTTGTGTATGCAGCGGTTTTAGGCGGCATTGCAGGCTGGTTTTTCCTCGCTCCGTTTATCCGGTACGGGCTTGCGTTTCTGTTGATTTTTCCGTTAATGGCATTTGGCGAATGGCTGCGTCCGATGCAGATGGGGCCGGTGCGGATTGCGTCAGGTTTTCTTTTTGAGTATGTACTGGGATTATTATGTGTTGTTTGATCTGGTTTGGGGAAAGCAGCATCTGACAGACCCGGCTTGGGTTGTGCAGCAGGATTATGACAGCGTAGAGGTGGAGTCGTTTGAAATGGAAGGCGGTCTGATAGTTTATTATCCGGCAGGCGGGCAGGAGAATATCAGTTATGACGCTTTTCCGGCGACGGCATATCGGATGATGGCTGAGAGGACGAAGTTACGGGGAAGCGATATCCGGGACGGGTTTATGCCAAAGTGACGGTCCGGACGGTCAGCCGCTGTGCTGTTTTGCACCGGGCGCTGTCGTTCCCGTCCGCCATGCAGACGCGCTTTGGCTCAGAAGAAAAGCGCAGC
>ENA-UESE01001380-UESE01001380.1-human-gut-metagenome-genome-assembly--contig:-NODE-1380-length-18897-cov-3.680925_pt1 | contig 18897 bp, 15 predicted proteins | sample MGYA00242995_ERZ507996 | MGnify/ENA primary metagenome ERZ507996 (study PRJEB26167, sample SAMN06115489) | human gut metagenome | host: Homo sapiens | place: China:Sichuan | collected 2015-04-15... | reverse complement strand
CTTCTCGGCTGCAGCCTTGGCATTCTTAGACTTGCGCCAACGGATTCCTAACAGGATCGCTGCATACGCAACAGCCGCACTGACCAGTGCCTTGATCAGATACCAGAGAAATGCTCCTCCAAAGGTGAGATCAGCAATCGACTTTGCTAAAAGTACAGGAACCATATCAATTCCTCCTTTCCATAGATCAATTAACGTCTGTTCACTAACTCCTTCATAACATCATTCCAATCCAGACCGCATTCTACCATCAATACCATGGTGTGATACAGCAGGTCTGCAATCTCGTATTTTAACTCCTCCGCATCCGGATTCTTTGCGGCGATCACCATCTCGGTCGCCTCTTCTCCGCATTTCTTGAGGATCTTGTCAATTCCCTTGTCAAAAAGATAATTAGTATAAGAACCTTCCTTCGGATGCTCCTTCCTGCCGCGGATCACATCGTAATCCTCGGTAAGCACCGTCAATGGATTGGTATCCACATAATCCCTGCTGGCAAGCTCTGTAAAGAAGCAGCTTCTGTTGCCGGTATGGCAGGCTGCCCCAATCTGACGCACCTTTGCGAGGATCGTATCATTATCGCAGTCGATCATAAGCTTTTTGACATACTGATAATGTCCGGAGGTGTCTCCCTTACACCACAGCTCCTGACGGCTGCGGCTGTAATAAGTCATCTTTCCGGTCTCCAGTGTATGGCGGAAGGATTCTTCATTCATATAGGCTACCATCAGTACCTCATTGGTACGATAGTCCTGAACCACTGCCGGGATCAGTCCGTTATCCATCAGCTTGAAATCGGCAAAATCAACCGCAGACTCAAAAACTGCCACATCGATCCCATTCTCCTTCAGGCTTCGTTTCGCTTTATAGATATCTTTTTCTTCGAAGTAATTCGTGGATACTCCCAGAACCTTGTCAAGCCCCATCAGCTCTGCAAGGTCATTTCGGATTAATCCATCGCGGATCAGCACCTCTGCCTTACAGCCGGACACTGCCTGAATAAGCTTCTCGGTTACATCCACATGCTTGAGGATCACCATGCCAAAGCCCATATCATAATACTGATTCAGCTGCTCTGCCGTATGCGGATCTCTCTGCATATCGATCTCAATCGCAAGCTTATCCTTGTCAAAGCGCGCCAGGATCTCTGTAAGCTCCTTCTCCACCGGAAGTACCGCCCTGCGCATAACAATGCGGGATGCACCGGTATAAAGAGCCTTCTTGGCATCCTCAAATCGGTTCACATGAACCCCCGCCATAAACGGAATGTCAATGTCCTTCTCAATCTCTCTCAGTGTGTGTAGAAACTCCTCATGGGATGCTTCATCGCCGGTAAAATTATACAAATAAAGACTGTCTGCTCCCTCGCAGCAATACCGGTCAGCCAGTGTGACAATGCTTGAGGAAAGCTCATTCTCTCCGTTGATAAATGGTATTATCTTCTTCTGACTCATAAATTAAACGCCTTTCTCTGCTTAAAATCCTATAAACTTCCCTTGGTGGAAAGTACCTCCTGTATCCTGTCATCATATTGGACTGCCTTGTCAAGTGCCTTTGCAAATGCCTTGAAGGCTGCCTCAATGATATGATGATTATTCTCTCCGTCTAACATTTTAAGATGCAGGTTCATCTCAGCACCATAGCTGACCGCATAGAAAAACTCATGCACCATCTCCGTATCAAAATCGCCGACCTTCGGAACGGTCAGAGGCATATAAAACTTCAGATAAGGTCTGCCGGACAGATCCAGTGCACAAAGCATCAGTGTTTCGTCCATCGGCAGCATGCAGTCACCAAACCGGCGGATGCCCTTCTTATCTCCGACCGCCTGCCGGATCGCCTGTCCCAGCACAATGCCGGTATCCTCGATCGTATGATGGGAATCCACCTCAAGATCGCCCTTCACATCTACCGTCAGATCAAACAGACCATGTCTTGCAAAGCTGTTGAGCATATGATCAAAAAATCCAATGCCCGTGTGGATGTCTGCCTTTCCGGTTCCATCCAGATCGATCGCAATATGAACATTTGTCTCACCGGTCACCCGGCTGATATCCGCTTTTCTCTCCTGCACTTTTCCGCCTCCTTATGTTCCTCCCGGACACTTGTTGAAAATAATTATACACTAACGCTTTCAATTGCGCAACGTTACTTTTCCTCGAACCGCACGGCAATCGAGTTGGCATGAGCAGTCAGCTTCTCCGCCTTTGCAAACTTCTCGATATCCTCATGAACAAGTGCTAATGCTTCCTCCGAGTAAGAAATGATGCTTGATTTCTTGACGAAATCATCCACGGAAAGCGGTGAAAAGAACTTCGCGGTTCCGTTGGTTGGTAATATATGGTTTGGTCCTGCAAAGTAATCACCGAGTGGCTCACTGCTGTACTCACCGAGGAAGATTGCTCCTGCATTACGGATCCTTGTCATCGTGTCGAACGGATTGGCTGTCATGATCTCCAGATGCTCGGATGCGATCTCGTTTGCCGTATCAACGGCATCCTGCATGTTGTCTGCAACCAGAATATATCCATAGGAATCTAACGACTTCCGGATGATCTCCTTGCGGGAAAGCTGTGCCACAAAACCGTCAACTTCCTCAGATACTTTCTTAGCAAGTTCCATGCTTGTTGTGATCAGGATCGCACTGGCAAGCTCATCATGCTCTGCCTGTGATAAAAGATCGGCTGCCACATATCTCGGGTTCGCAGTCTCATCTGCCAGCACAAGGATCTCACTTGGTCCTGCAATGGAATCAATGCTGACATGACCGTATACGGTTCTCTTGGCAAGTGCCACAAAGATATTGCCCGGTCCGACGATCTTATCGACCTTCTGAATGCTCTCAGTTCCATAAGCAAGTGCTGCGATCGCCTGCGCACCGCCGACCTTGTAGATCTCATCTACGCCGGCTTCATTTGCGGCAACTAATGTTACCGGATATACCTTTCCATCCTTTCCCGGAGGTGTTGTCATCACAATGCGGTCTACACCGGCAACCTTTGCCGGCATTACATTCATCAGTACAGAGGAAGGATACACTGCCTTTCCACCCGGCACATAGACACCGACTCTCTCAAGCGGTGTGATCTTCTGACCAAGCAAAGTACCGTCCGGCTTGCTGTCAAACCAGCTGTAGCGAACCTGCTTCTCATGGTAGGAACGGATGTTGACAAGTGCCTTGCGGATCACATCGATCAGCTCTTCATCCACCTGTGTGTAAGCCTCCTCAATCTCCTCCTTTGTAACACGGATCGTCTCCGGTGTGATCTTCACTCCGTCAAATTTCTCTGTGTACTCAAAAAGCGCTGCGTCCTTTTTTACTTTTACGGCGTTTAATATTTCGTCTACCGCATCCTGATATTTACCGTACTGGTTCGGACTTCTTTTCAGCATGTTTTCCAAAATATTGTTTTTCTCTTTTTCTGTCAGTGTAACGATCCGCATAGTTTCTTCCTCCTTGTATCGTTGTCATAAATTTGATTATTCCTGATTGGCTGAAACGATCTTTTTGAGATCCTTTACAAGCTTCGTGATCCGCTCATGCTCCATCTTCATGCTCACCTCGTTGACTACGACACGGGCTGACAAAGGACAGATCTCCTCAAGCACCTTGAGGCCGTTTTCCTTCAGAGTTGAGCCTGTCTCGACAATATCCACGATCACCTCAGACAGACCAACGATCGGGGCAAGCTCGACCGAACCGTTCAGCTTGATGATCTCTACCGTCTGATGCTTTGTATTATAGAAGTAGTCCTTTGCGATCCGTGGATACTTGCTTGCCACGCGGATCAAAGAACCATCGTTCAACTTCTCTCTGGCACTCTCCGGACCTGCTACGCACATCGGACACTTGCCGACATTCAGGTCAAGCACCTCATAAAGCTTGCGTCCTGCCTCCAGGATCGTATCCTTTCCGACCACGCCGATATCTGCCGCTCCCATCTCCACATAGGTCGGCACGTCTGTTGCCTTGGAAAGGAAGAAGCGGTAACCTAACTCCTCATTTACAAAAATAAGTTTTCTTGTCTTCTCGTCCTTCATCTCCTCGCAGGTGATCCCGATCTGCTCTAAAAGACTTAATGTGTGCTTTGCCAGTCGTCCCTTTGCAAGGGCAAATGTAATATATCTCATCTCTTCACTCCGTTCTTCTGCATGTTGTGATTTATCTCATCCGGCCATCTCTCATCAATATACTTTAAATCGTATCTGCCTGCACCAGGATCACATCATCTGCTCCGATCCTGTCTGCATATTCCTGATATTGTGCAAGTTCTCTGCCTGAGGACTTCCGGATAAGCTGTACGATTTTGCCGCTGCCGCGCAGCTTTGCTGCAAGATGGTGCGCCTTCTCCCGGTACTCAGCCGGATACACAACAAGTGTTCCGCCAAGCTTTTCCTTTATAAGAAGATTCTGTCTCTCTAATGCAAGCATAAGCTGATCCACAATGATAACCGCACCGATCGCCGGTGCATCCTTTCCAAACTGTGCGACAAGACCGTCATAACGACCACCGCTTGCCAGCGCCTCGCCATTGCCGTATGTATATGCGCGGAAGATCACGCCGGTATAATAGCTGTAGTTGCTTAACATACTTAAGTCCACGGTAATATACTGCTCGTAACCGTACATTGCCACGATCTGCTCGACCTTTTTTAAACGATCCAGAGCTTTGAGCACTCTCTCATTGGAGGTTCTCTCCTTCACAAAGGCTTCGGATTCATCAAAGCTTCCCTGAAGCTCAGAAAGACTGACAAAGATCTCCTTAAGCGGTTCGGAAACGGTAAGACGATCCAAAAGCTCCTCCACACCAAAGAAATTTTTGCTCTCGATCAGCTCAAACAGCTGCGCTGCCTCTGCCTCGGAAAAGCCTGCCTCCTCGACAAGACCACGTAGAAGATCCGCATGTCCGATCTCTAACTGGAACTCCTTAAGACCACTCTTTAGCAGACACTCTATCGTCAGCACGACCATCTCGGCATCCGCATCGGAGCTTGTATCATTATAAAGCTCGGCACCGATCTGTGTGACCTCCTGCAGCTTTCCCTTGTACGGTGTTGTATTGACGAAGGTGTTGCCCATATAGCAGAGACGGATCGGCATTTCCTCTTCTCTGTCATACTTTGAAACACACCGTGCGATCGCCGGAGTGATATCCGGACGGAGCACCAGGGTGTTGTTGCCCCGGTCAAAGAATTTAAACATTGCCTGGGACTGCACAGATCCTTTTTCTTTGCTGAAAATATCAAAATATTCAAAAGTCGGTGTCTGAATATCACGAAATCCATAGGAGATCATCACCTGATGAAGCTCCTGCTGAATTTTCAACCGACTGGCGCACTCTGCGCCATAAATGTCCCGGACACCGCCGGGCGTATGCAAAAGTTCCTGACCAAAATTTCGCTCTGACATGCTCTCCTCTTTTCTGCGCACGGTAATATATCTTCGTCTGAGCCGGGTGCGCTCGGTCACAGACCTTATCAAAAGAAACGCTTTCCGGATATCGGTTTTGTTTCTTCGTATCTGCCATACCGGTGTCTTTTAATTAGTAAAGGCTGGTTGGATTTTCTAACTTCGGATCATAACCCTTGTCCCGTAATGCGGACACAATCTGTTCCTTATGCTCATGACCAAATGCCTCCAGCGTAATCTTAAGCTCAACAGCGGCGTTACGGTTGATGCTGACGAACTGGTTGTGCTCCAGACGGATGACATTACCCTTAAGCTGTGCGATCACATTTGCGACATTCACAAGCTCGCCCGGACGATCCGGAAGCTGTACGGATACGGTAAATACACGTCCTCTCTCGATCAGACCATGCTGTACTACGGAGGACATCGTAATGATATCCATGTTGCCGCCGCTTAAGATCGATACGACTCTCTTGTCCTTGCAATTTAAATGCTTGAGCGCTGCTACAGACAGAAGCCCGGAATTTTCTACAACCATTTTATGATTCTCAACAACATCGAGAAAGTTGACGATGAGCTCCTCATCCTCCACTGTGATGATATCATCCAGATTCTTCTGGATATAAGGGAATACAACGTCTCCCGGTGTCTTTACGGCAGTACCGTCTGCGATTGTTACGGCGCTCGGCAGGGAAACAACCTTTCCTGCCTTTAAGGATGCCTTCATGCAGGCTGCGTTTGCCGGCTCCACACCGATCACCTTGATGTTTGGATTTAACATTTTGGCAAGCGTAGATACTCCGGCTGCCAGTCCGCCTCCTCCGATCGGTACCAGAATAATATCAACCGTTGGCAGTTCCTTGAAGATCTCCATCGCAATGGATCCCTGACCGGTTGCCACAGCCAGATCATTGAACGGATGCACAAATGTCATGTTGCGCTCCTCGGCGATCTCCAGTGCCTTCTGGTAAGACTCATCATAAACGCTTCCGTGAAGAACAACCTCTGCCCCATAGCTTCTGGTGCGGTTGACCTTAATCAGCGGCGTGGTCGTCGGCATAACGATCACAGCCTTTGTCCCAAACAGCTTGGCTGCGTTGGCAACACCCTGTGCGTGGTTGCCTGCCGATGCAGTGATCAGTCCATGCGCCAGCTCCTCCTTTGTCAGTGTGCTCGCCTTATAATAAGCACCTCTTACCTTATATGCTCCTGTATTCTGCAGATTTTCCGGCTTTAAATATACCTTGTTGCCGGACATCTGTGAAAAATAATCACTGTAGATCAAATTGGTCGGAAGTGTGACTTCCTTTACCTTTTCTGCTGCCTTCTCAAAACTTTCCAATGTCATCATCTGATATCACCATGCCTTTCTTACTGTTCCTCTTCTCTTTTCTCAAAAAGCGCATCCACAAAGCTGTCTGCGTCAAACTTCTGCAGATCATCGATCTGCTCTCCGATACCGATATATTTAACCGGTATATTCATCTCGGACTGGATTGCGATCGCAATACCGCCTCTTGCAGTGCCGTCTAATTTCGTCAGAACGATTCCGGAAATGTCTGCAACCTCCGCAAACTGTTTCGCCTGTACCAGTGCATTCTGCCCGGTCGTACCATCCAGCACGATCAGTGTTTCTCTGTATGCCTCCGGAAATTCTCTCTCAATGATCCGATTGATCTTGCGAAGCTCCTCCATCAGGTTCTTTTTATTGTGAAGACGTCCTGCCGTATCACAGATCAGCACATCCGCCTTTCTTGCTTTCGCTGCATTGACCGCATCAAAGACAACCGATGCCGGGTCGCCTCCCTCCTGACCTGCAATGATCTCAACACCTGCCCGGTTCGACCACTCGGTGAGCTGCTCGATCGCTGCGGCACGAAAGGTATCGGCTGCCGCCAGAATGACCTTTTTGCCCTTTGCCTTAAGCTGGCCTGCCAGCTTGCCGACAGAGGTTGTTTTTCCAACGCCGTTTACGCCGATCATCAGTACCACAGAGGTCTTATGCTCAAACTCATACGCCGTCTCATCCACCTTCATCTGCTGCTTGATCGTATCCATCAGAAGCTCTCTGCATACGGAAACCTCTTTGATCTTCTGTTCCTTTACCTTTTCCTTGAGATCCTCAATGATCCGGTCTGTCGTAGCAACACCGATATCAGCCATGATCAGGATCTCCTCCAGCTCCTCATAGAAATCGTCATCAATCTCTGAAAAGCCACTGAAAAGGGAATCAAGCCCTGACACAAAATTATCTCTGGTCTTTGTCAGACCGCTTTTTAATCTGTCAAAAAATCCCATAATTACTCCATTTCCCGCCATTACCGCGATATATGTAATGATATTTGGCACAGACGATATTCTGCCCCAAACGGATGCCGCAGATCTCTCTGCTGCATCATATCGTTAATTGACAACATCCTTCTCATCCAGAAGATTTACGGATACAAGTGTAGAAACACCCTTTTCCTGCATGGTGATTCCATATAAGATATCTGCCGCATTCATCGTACCACGACGATGCGTGATCACGATGAACTGTGTATCCTTTGTCAGCTTATGTAAGTACTGTGCGTAGCGGTCTACGTTAGAATCATCTAACGCCGCCTCGATCTCGTCCAGCAGACAGAACGGTGACGGTTTCAGACTCTGGATCGCAAATAACAGTGCGATCGCCGTCAGTGCCTTCTCTCCACCGGAAAGCTGCATCATGTTCTGCAGTTTCTTTCCCGGAGGCTGCGCAACGATCTTGATGCCCGCTGTCAGGATATCCTCCTCTTCCAGAAGCTCCAGGGTACCACGGCCACCACCGAACAGCTCCTTAAACACCTTATCGAAACGTTCTCTGATCTCCGCAAACTGTTCCGCAAACTGCTTGCGCATTGACTCATCCAATTCGTTGATGATACCCTCCAGAACGCCCGCCGCCTTGATCAGATCATCATGCTGTGTCTTAAGCTGTGTATAGCGCTCCAGCACATCCTGATACTGTTCGATGGCATTGACATTGACATCACCGAGTGCCTTGATCTTTCCTTTCAGAAAACTGATCTCCTGCTTCATCTGCGGCATGCTAAGTTCCGTCTCTGTCCGAAGCTCCTCCGCCGCATGATAGGTCAGCTCATACTGCTCCCACATATAGGTGGTTCTTGAATTGATCCGCTCCTCCATCTTGTCTTTCTGGTTATTCAGACGGAAGCACTCCTTGTCCAGCTCATTGATCTTATCGGACAGACTTTCTCGTTTGTCGATAAAATCCTTGTGCTGTCTGGAGAGCTTGTCCTTATTCTCACTCTCCTGCCGGATCGTCTCCTCCAGAGCTTCGATCGACTTTTTCGTCTCCTCGATCTGCTTTCTGGCGCTTTCAATCTCCTGCTGCTTTGTCTGCATAAGATTTTCCGCCTGACGGCTGTCTCCGGCAGTCGCCTCAAATTCCTCCTTCAGCCCCTTCATGGTCTGATCGATTCGCTCTATATTCTGAGCAACAAACTCATTGCTCTGGATCTCTGTGGAGATTTTTAAGGAGTATTCACTGTTCTTCTCGGTCAGCCTCTTTTCTTCCTCACGAAGCTGTTCCAGAGACTTATTTAACTCCTCCAGATGTGTCTCGTTTTCTTTGCTCTTGCTTTCCGTGTCACTGATGCTTGCCTTCAATGCATCAAGCTGACCGGTAAGCTCTGCCTTCTGGGTATCGATTCCCTGACTCTCCAGACGGATCTGATCCAGATCATCCTGATTCTTTAAGAAATCTCCCTTGGCTCTATCGTAATTGATCTTCGCCGTATTCTGCTTCAGAATCAGTTCCTGACGGATCTTACGATTGTTCTCCATGGCATCCTGCAGCTCTTTGGCTTCCTGTCTGCCCTCTTCCTGTTCTTTCACAATACCGCGCATCCGGTCACGCTGTGCCTGAACCTCCTTCTCGAGATTCTCCATCTCACGATGACGTCCGAGAAGGTTATTGTTGTTCTTATAAGCACCACCGGACATGGAACCACCCGGATTTAAAAGCTCTCCCTCCTTGGTAACGATCCGCAGGGAATGCTTATACTTCTTAGCAAGCGCGATTGCATGATCGATGTGGTCAACAACAACAAATCTTCCGAGAAGATATTCCACAAGCCGGTCAAATCTCGCCTCCGCATGAACCAGCGAGGATCCAAAACCGACCACACCAGGCTCCTGCAGAATATTCTGTGCCTGATTGACTCCCCTTCCGGAAATATTCGTCAACGGAAGGAACGTGGCACGTCCATAGCGGTTCTTTTTCAGAAGGGCGATCATTGCTTTGGCGGTCTGCTCATTGTCCGTAACGATATTCTGGATACTTCCGCCAAGCGCTGTCTCAATGGCGATCTCGTAATCCTTCTCCACACGGATAATATCGGCAACAACACCGATAATGCCCGGGTTATGCTCCTTCTGCTCCATGACACGGCGTATACTCTGTCCAAAGCCCTCGTACCGCTCAGTCATGTTTTTCAGAGAATTTAACCGCGAATTTGCCATATGGAACTTCTGCTGTGTATCGCGGTGCTCCTTCTCTAACTCCTGACTTCTCTCGGAAAGCTTCTTCATCGAATTGCGGATCTCAACCGTATTGGCATCCATGCCCTCAATCTTGTCCGAAATATCGGACAGAACAGCCTTCTGCTCCTCCATCGCTTCCTGCAGTCCTGCCGCCTCGGATTTATTCTCAAGAACACGCTTTGTCAGCTCTGCACGCTTGACATTGATCTGCTCCAGCATTGTCTCAAACTTCTGCTGGGTTGTCTTGATCTCCGTCGTCTGTGTCATTGCCTTCATAATCTCATCATTGCGGTCGGCAATTTCTCTCTCGGCTTCTGCGATCTGACTGCTTGTCTGCGCCAGAGTCTCCTGCAGCTGCTCCTGCTCCCGGCGGATTCCGGCAAGCTTTTCATCAAATGCATCCTGCTTTTCCTGGTAGCCTGCCTTTTCTTCCTTCGCTTCATTTAAAGACTTCTGTAAGCTTTCCAGACGTTCCTTATAATGCTCCTCATTCTGTCCGGCACTGCGGATCTGCTCCTGCAGCACCTTGACATTTCCCTCCTGTTCGTTTAAGGATACACGGGATGTCGTGAGGTTTTCCCTGTTCTGTTCCAGGCTCTGATTCTGCTTCTCGAGAATCTCTTCCACCTGTGCATATTCGTTTTTCGTCTCTTCAAATTCTTTTCTTGCATTTTCCAGATCTGCCGATGCAATGTCCTGTTTTCTGGACACATCCTCCATCTCGGTATGGATCTGGTCATATTCCATCAGGAAAATATTCACATCGAGTCCACGCAGTTCATCACGGTAGATCAGGTATTCATGTGCCTTCTCGGACTGCTTTTCAAGAGGTCCGACCTGCTTTTCAAGCTCTGACAGAATATCCTCGATACGAACCATATTCTGCTGCTCCTCGGCCAGATTCTTCTCGGCAGCTGCTTTTCTTTTCTTGAACTTCACGATACCTGCCGCCTCATCAAACAGCTCACGGCGCTCCTCCGGTTTACCGCTTAGGATCTTGTCGATCTGCCCCTGTCCGATGATCGAATATCCCTCTTTACCGATACCGGTATCAAACAACAGCTCCTGAATGTCACGAAGACGACAGGATGCCCCATTTAACAGATATTCACTTTCTCCGGAACGATACACACGTCTGGCGATCGTCACTTCCTCGTACGGCACATTCAGCTTGTGATCCTCATTGCTGATGGTGATCGCCACATACGCATAACCGAGCGGCTTACGAAGCTCTGTTCCCGCAAAGATGATATCCTCCATCTTCGCACCACGAAGCTGCTTGGCACTCTGCTCTCCAAGCACCCAGCGCACGGCATCGGCAACATTACTCTTACCACTGCCGTTTGGTCCGACAATCGCCGTAATTCCATTATGAAATTCAAAAATAAGTTTATTGGCAAATGATTTAAAACCATGCACTTCCAGACTTTTTAAATACATGTATGTTCTCCCTGCTTCTTCTGACTGTCAGACTCTCTCTTCAAGATAAGGATCGCCTCATAGGCTGCGGACTGCTCTGCCTTCTTCTTGGTCTGACCGATTCCCGTGGAGATCTGTCTTCCATTGACAAATACCGCCGCCTGATATTCCTTGTGGTGATCCGGTCCGCTCTCACCGATCAGACGGTATTCTAAAGTATTGCCCTCATGTCTCTGCACGATCTCCTGCAGAAATGTCTTACTGTCATAAAACAGCTTTTTATTGTCAATATCCTTAAGGATATGTGCTTCAATATAACGCTTGGCAGGCTCAAAGCCGCCATCCATATATACGGCACCGATCGTTGCCTCTAACGCATCTGAAAGCACGGAATCTCTCTGTCTTCCGCCGGTCAGCTCTTCTCCCTTGCCAAGGCGGAGGTAATCGCCCAGATGAATTTCTTTGGCACAAAGTGCCAGAGTCGGTTCACAGACATAGCTGGCTCTCGTCTTAGTCATCTCGCCCTCCGGCATATCCGGATGATTGCGGAAAATAAACTCGCTCGATACCAGCTCCAGCACCGCATCCCCCAGAAACTCCAGCCGTTCATTGCACTGTGACTTCTTCATGTGCTTCTCGTTGGAGTATGAGCTGTGCGTCAATGCTGTCGCAAGCAGTGTTTTGTCCTGAAAAATATAGCCAGCTTCTTTTTCAAACTCTTCCATCATTTTTGCTTTCATTGCGCCAAACCCTTTCCTGTAATTCCTCTGCCTGTCTGTAAATATTCCCAGAGCTGTCCCACCGTATTCCAACGAACAGCCTCCTCTTCCTCAACGATCACGCCAAACACTGCCTCCACGCCCATCAGTATCTGATAAAGCGTCAGTGAATCAGCACCGTAATCTCTTACAAAGGACTTCTCCCGCCGGATCTGCTCCGGCTCTACTTCTAATATCTCTGCCAGCAGCTTCTGCAGCTTTTCATATTCCATATGAACCCTCATTTCTGCAAAACTCTATCGCAAGTCACTTAAGCCTGTATTCCGGCAATCCGAATCGGAAACCATCGTCTAATCAAGCTTTAAATTCTCGCGGATACGGTCGTTGATGCCTTCCTCGCTAAAGGAAATACACTGAAGGATCGCCGTCTTGATCTCGGTCTCGCCGGAACTTCCGTGTGCCTTAACAACAAGACCTTTGAGTCATAACAGCGGTGAACCTCCATGCTCGGATGCATCAAAGGACTTTAATGTCTGCTTCAGCGCCGGCTTGATCAAAAGCGCACCGATCTTACTGCGAAGAGAACTCATCAGCCCCTTCTTGACCATATGAAGCAGTGCAGAACCAAGTCCCTCATACAGCTTCAGGATAACATTGCCGACAAATGCTTCACAGACGATAACGTCTGCACCACCCTTCGGAATGTCTCTCGCTTCAATGCTTCCGATAAAGTTAATGTCATCACATTCTTTTAATAAAGGATATGTCTCTTTAACCAGGGCATTCCCCTTTTCTTCCTCGGCACCGATGTTGACGATTGCCACACGCGGATTCTTGATTCCCACGATATTCTCCATATAGATGGATCCCATCTTTGCAAACTGCACCAGATGAGAGGCTCTTGCATCTACGTTGGCGCCACAGTCGATCAGAAGAGATACGCCGTCTGTCGTTGGAATAAGCGGTGCAAGCGGTGCTCTTTCCACGCCGCGGATCCTGCCTACAACAAGCTGTCCTCCTACCAGAATCGCGCCGGTGCTTCCTGCCGATACAAACGCATCCGCCTCGCCCTTTTTGACGAGCTTCATACCGACAACGATCGAGGAATCCTTTTTCTTGCGGATTGCTTCTACCGGCGGCTCATCAAAACCGATCACGTCTTCTGCATTAACGATCTGAACTCTGCTTTCATCATAACTGTATTTGGCAAGCTCTGCTTGTACTTCCTCTGCACGGCCAACCAGGGTAATCTCAATTTTATTATTCTCTGCCAGCGCATCTACGGCACCATGTACCGGGGCTTCCGGAGCATTATCTCCTCCCATGGCATCCACTACGATCCTGATCTTTTCGTCCATTTCTTATCCAACCTTTCCTGCTTCTCCTGATCTTGCACAGTGCTTCTGTGTTGTCAGACGTCTCCTGTGCATAAGCATACAAAGTATATTATACCCGAATTTGTTTCATAGTGCAAGAAGTGAGAGAAAACAAGCCGAGCATTTTCCAATACCACAAAAACGGCGGTTTTTAAAGCCTGCCGCCTTAAAAACCGCCAAATAATCTAATCCTTTTTGTAAAAGAATGAGCGATACGCTGTAAATCCATAATCCTCCGCAGATATGATCTGCTCCGTGCTCCCCACGAAAAGCATGCCATCCTCATTAAGCGCCTGATTGAACTTGTGATAGATCGACTTCTTGGCATCCTCCGTGAAGTAAATCATCACATTACGGCAGACGATCATATCGCATCCGGACGGATATGAGTCCTTGAGAAGATTGTGCTGTTTAAACTCTACACATTTCTTAATCTCATCATGAATCTGATAGCTCTTCCCCCCCACCTGTGTAAAATGCTTTTTGATAAATTCCTTTGGTAAACCTTTCAGACTCTTCTCATCATAGAGACCGATCTGTGCCTTCTCTAACACCTGCTTATCCAGGTCTGTCGCCAGAATGTGGATCCTGTTCAACGGAATAAACTTCGCCAACAGCATCACAAGCGTATATGGCTCATCCCCGGTAGAACACGCTGCACTCCAGATCCTGATATCGTTACCGAAACGTTCAAACAAATACGGAAGGATCTCATTCTCCAACACCTTCCACTGATCCGGATTGCGGTAAAACTCAGACACGTTGATCGTCAAATATGTCACAAACTCTTCCAGCAATGCCGGATCCTTCTTGAGTGCAGCAACATACTCATCATAGGTGGCAATCCCCGCCTTCACAATGAGCGCATCAATCCGGCGTTTCATCTGGCGTTCCTTATAGCAGCTTAAGTCAATCTTTGTCATTTGAAATATTTTCGATTTAAAAACTTCATAATCACCCATACAAATCCTGCTTTCCTTTCTCAGCTCATAAGCCATGAACCACGGTTTCTGTCACTTTTCCCTATAAAAGGATGTATCCCACCGTATTCTGCCGCTTCTCCCCATAAGCAAAAATTCGCCAACCCATCGATGATGGATTGGCGAAAGGAATTATTCTTGCGAATTACTCAGCGTCTGTATCCACAGCAACTTCCTCTTCCTCAGAAGCGTTGTCATTCAACAGAGCCTTCATGCTCAGGCTGATCTTGTGATCCTCGTTATTGAAATCAACAACCTTAGCCTCGATCTCCTGTCCTACTGACAGTACATCAGATGGCTTATCCACATGCTCCTTAGAGATCTGAGAAACATGAAGAAGTGCGTCAACACCCGGCTCGAGTTCAACGAAGGCACCGAAATCTGCCATTCTTGCAACTCTACCCTTAACGATTGCACCTACGTTATATTTACCATCGGCATTTAACCATGGGTTCTGATCCTCGAACTTCAGGCTTAATGCGATCTTATCATCCTTAATATCCTTAATGAGAACCTTTGTTACATCGCCAACCTTGAATACCTTGCGAGGATTCTCAACACGTCCCCAGGACATCTCGGAAATATGAAGGAGTCCGTCTGCTCCGCCAAGATCGATGAATGCACCGAAATCGGTCAGATTCTTTACAGTACCCTCTACAACATCTCCAACGTGGATTCTTGCGAAAAGCTCCTCTTTCAGCTTTGCCTTCTCAGCAACCAGAAGCTGCTTTCTGTCACCGATGATTCTTCTCTTCTTAGGATTGAACTCAGTTACAACAAATTCAATCTCCTGTCCGTTGTACTTGGAAAGATCCTTCTCATAAGAATCAGATACAAGACTTGCAGGGATGAAGATCTTTGTCTCATCAACAACTACACTTAAACCGCCGGATAATACAGCAGTTACTGTAGCCTTTAATACTTCTTTATTCTCAAATGCTTCACGGATACGCTCGTTACTCTTCTCCATAGCGAGACGCTTGTATGTCAGTAAAACCTGACCCTCTCCGTCGTTCACCTTAAGAACCTTTGCTTTCATAACATCATCAACCTTAACAACATCTCTCAAGTCGATTCCTGACTGATTGCTGTACTCATTACGTGTGATGATACCATCGGCTTTGTAGCCAATATTAAGGACAATCTCATCTTCCTTTACATCGATAACTGTCCCTTCTACAATCTCTCCATTGTGGATTGTTACAAGTGATGCTTCTAACATCTGTTCAAAGTCATTGTTCATGTCTGACATTAGCTTGAACCTCCTTAATAATATTATTTGGGGTTGATGCCCCGGCAGTAATACCCACGCTACGAAAAGATTGAAATAGTTCCAAATTCAGGTCGTCAAGTGTCTGTATAAAATATGTGTTCGGACACTCTTTGCTGCAGATTTCATACAGTTTCTGGGTGTTCGAGCTGTGTTTTCCACCTATCACCAACATCGCGTCGGATTGCCTTGCAATAGTACCTGCTTCAGTCTGACGCTCTTCGGTAGCGTTGCAAATTGTATTCATAACAAGTATATCATAACTCTTTTTTTCAAAAATAGCAACCATATCTTTAAATTTCTTGTAATTAAAAGTCGTTTGTGATACAATACACAGCTTTTTTTGTGGATCAGGGCGAAAATTTTCCGCCTCGTCGACCGTCTCAAGAACTGCCGCGCTGTCCTCGCACCATCCGTTGATGCCCTCCACTTCCGGGTGTGTCCTGCTGCCGATAATGACAATCCGGTATCCTTCCCGGTACTTTTGCTGCACAATGCGGTGTATCTTGCTGACGAATGGACAGGTCGCATCTACGATCTTAATATCATACTTCTCCAACTGCCGGATAACCTTTTCGGATACCCCGTGGGAACGGATGACCACCGTTCCTTCTTTTATATCGGCAAGTTCCTCGAGAGAATGAATCACTCTGACTCCCTTGTCTGCCAGCTCCTGTACCACCTGCTCGTTATGAATGATCGGACCTAAGGTAAATACCTGCTCGCCCTTTTCGATCTCCTGATATACGGTATCAATGGCGCGTTTGACACCAAAGCAGAATCCCGCGCTTTTTGCCACTGTGACTTCCATCGTATTTCCTCCCCGGTTCTTTGCTTCAGACTGTCTTCTCCTGATAGATGCGGATGATCTCGTCAACCACTTGATCGATCGTCATGTCAGAGGAATCCACCAATACAGCGTCCTCTGCCTGACGAAGCGGTGCCACCTCACGGTTCATATCCTGCTCATCCCTCGCAATGATATCCCTCTCGATCTCCTTGATATCGCAGTCAACGCCGCGCTCTGTCTGCTCCTTATATCTTCTTCTTGCGCGCTCCGCTGCACTTGCCGTCAGATAGATCTTGACATCGGCATTCGGAAGGACACAGGTTCCGATATCCCTTCCGTCCATAATGACATTTTCCTTCTCTGCCAGTCCGCGCTGCAGACTCAGAAGCTTCTCACGGACAACCGGATACTTTGATGTGTCAGAAGTCATCATGCTGACCTGTTCGGTACGGATCAGACCATTGACATTCTCCCCGTTTAAGATCACCTGCTGCTCCCCATCCTGATAAACGATAGAAACATCAATATCCGGGCAGGCCGCCGCAATCTTTTCCTCGTCCTGTGCCGCAATATCATGGCGGATAAAATAAAGTGCCATGGAACGGTACATTGCTCCGGTATCTACATAGATAAATGATAATTTTTCTGCCACTTTTCTGGCGATCGTGCTCTTGCCGGCACCAGCAGGTCCGTCGATTGCTATACTTTTCATGTTCATATCCTCACTCTTCTATAAATTACGGCAATCATGCCGTTTATTACTGTATTGAAATGCCTGCAAGGTATCCGGTTGACCAGGCAATCTGCAGATTATATCCTCCGGTCACCGCATCGAGGTCTAACACCTCTCCTGCAAAATAAAGCCCTCTGACCTTTTTGGATTCCATGGTTCCCGGATCTACATCCTTCACGGAAACGCCGCCTCTTGTAACAATCGCCTCCGAGAAGCCGCGCAGCCCGGAAATATGCATTTCCACATTCTTAAGAAGTGCCACCAGCTTTCTTCGCTCCTCCTTGGTCACTTCGTTGACCGGCTTATCCGGTGCAATTCCGGAAAGCTCTACGATGACCGGGATCATCTTGGAAGGAAGCAGCTTATTTAAGCTGTTCTTAAAATAGCTGTTCTTGTTGGCACCAAAGTCCCGTAAGATCCGTTCGTCCAACTGCTTTTCACTGAGTGCCGGCTTCAGATCCAGATGCACCGTAAGGTCATCCTCCGGTTTGGTATAATAACAGCTTGCGGTCAGTACAAGAGGACCGCTGATGCCGAAATGCGTAAATATCATTTCTCCCAGCTCTTCATATAAAATCTTCCTGCCCTTTGTCAGCTTCAGGGAAACATTTTTCAGGGAGAGCCCCTGCATCTGCCGGCAGAAATCCTCTCTGATCTCAAACGGAACAAGCGACGGCATTACGTCCGTCACCTTATGACCAAGCTTTCCTGCAAAACGAAGTCCGTCTCCGGTCGAACCCGTCGACGCATAGGACACACCGCCCGTTGCCGTCACCACGGCATCTGCCACAAGCTCCTTCTTCCTTCCGGAGGCATCCTTTACCTCCACGCCACGACACTGTCCGTCCGTCACCAGAATATCTGTCACGGTTGTATTTAAACAGATCGTGACACCGCGCTTTTTCATTGCCCGCTCCAGCGTTCTTATCACATCGGAGGAATGATCCGACTGTGGAAATACTCTGTTTCCACGTTCTGTTTTGATCTTTAATCCCTCTTCGATAAGAAACTCCATCATCCGGCTGCTGTCAAAAGTATAAAAGGCACTGTACAGAAAACGTGGATTGCGCATCGTATGCTGCAGCAGGTTCTCCACATCGCTGTCGTTGGTGATATTACAGCGTCCCTTTCCGGTGATAAACACCTTTTTGCCAAGCTTTTCATTCTTCTCAAGTAACGTCACTTGATGCCCGGCGTCTGCCGCGGCGATGGCACACATCATTCCGGCTGCACCGCCACCGATAATCATTATCTCACTCATATTCTCATCCATTCCGCTCTTCAAGAGCCTCCAGTGCAAGCCGCAGTGCTTCCCGTGCTGCCTGCCGGCGTACTTCGTTTCTGTCTCCCTTAAAATGACAGTGCGCGCTTTTGACCGCTCCACAGCAGTACACGCCGATATATACCGTTCCTGCCGGCGTTCCGTCCTCTCCGTCATCCGGTCCCGCATAACCTGTCGTAGACAGTGCAAGCGCAGCACCGGAACGGTCAGCTGCTCCCTTTGCCATCTCTTCGGCAACCGGTCCGCTGACAACCGTATATTTGCGGATCGTCTCTGCAGACACCCCGAGATTTTTGATCTTGACCTCATTAGAGTATGTAACATAACCTTCCTCAAAGACCTCAGAGGCACCGGATACACCTACAAGCATGGAGGCGATCATACCGCCCGT
>ENA-UESE01001369-UESE01001369.1-human-gut-metagenome-genome-assembly--contig:-NODE-1369-length-19109-cov-12.726618_pt1 | contig 19109 bp, 16 predicted proteins | sample MGYA00242995_ERZ507996 | MGnify/ENA primary metagenome ERZ507996 (study PRJEB26167, sample SAMN06115489) | human gut metagenome | host: Homo sapiens | place: China:Sichuan | collected 2015-04-15... | reverse complement strand
TGCTCCTCTTACCCTTGTTCTTCTCTCTTCCTGGGTATATCCTTGTTTTTCTTCTCCTACTACCCTCGCTCCTCTCTTTCCTTGGGTATATCCTTGTTTTTCCTCTCCTACTACCCGCGCTCCTCTCTTTCCTTGGGTATATCCTTGTTTTTCCTCTCCTGCTACCCGCGCTCCTCTCTTTCCCTGGGTATATCCTTGTTTTTCCTCTCCTACTACCCTCGCGCCTCTCTTTCCTTGGGTATATCCTTGCTTTTCCGCTCCTACTACCCTCGCGCCTCTCTTTCCTTGGGTATATCCTTGTTTTTCCCCTCCTGCTACCCTCGCGCCTCTCTTTCCTTGGGTGTATCCTTGCTTTTCCTCCCTTGGATGACAAGCCTGTTTTTATCTGCCTATGTCGTACTCCCGCCATATAAATTTACAAATATGTACTCGTACATGCAATCATAACTCCCATATTCCGCGCAAATTTGCATGTTTCTAAACTCCTAAACCTCTGAACTGTTTCCAGTATACAGCTTTTTAAAAGCCACGGCTTCCATGCTGTGCTATAATAAAAACAACAGCAGTAAAGGAGATAAAACCGGTGCAGCGCTTACCATGTGCGCTGTAAATAGTGCCACCATCTGCAAAAGTGACAACTGGATTCTGACACAGGTTGCCGCTGTCCCGGAGGAAAAACCTGACCTCATTCTTTTTGACGGTTACACCAATGATACTTACGAAAAAGTACTTCAGAAGGCTCCCATCCCAACAAAGAGGCTTGCAGCAAATACTATGTTTCACTTGTAGAAAAGGTGTTAGTTTCAATCCTGGCATAAAAATTCCCCACCCGTATCTGATGCTTTCGCCGCTTTCATATGGCACTGCATCAGTACAGGTGGGGCTTTTCTTATTTTCTGTTTAAAGTACAACCTTACAATAAGTTTGAACCTTTTCTATCGTTTTTCATCTGTGTTATGCTTCCTTTTTCTTTTTGTTTACAAAATACAGTATCACGCCCAGAAACAGCATACCACCCACCATATTGCCAAGAGTTACGGGAATACTGCTCTTTACAAAGAAATTTGCCAGATTTAAGCCGGAAAGCTGTTCTGCCGTATAGCCATACTCTTCCATGGCACGCTGCACATAGGTTTCGTTCTGCATGGCAAAAAGTCCCGCCGGAATATAGTACATATTTGCAACACAGTGCTCATAGCCGCTGACAACAAAGGCAAGAATCGGGAAGAAAATCGCCCAGACCTTTCCCTCAATATCCTTGGCTGCTGCCGCCATCAGAACCGCTGCACAGACAAACACATTACATGCAATACCGGAGGCAAATGCCGTCCCGAAGGAAAGATTTACCTTTCCTAACGCAACTTTGATGGTAAATGCGCCCAAAAGTCCATTGGTGAAATTGTACTGACCCGCCGCATATGCCAGAAAAGCAATCACCACGGAACCAATCAGATTGCTGAACCAGACAATCAGAAGCACCCGGAGCATGCTCCATACGGAATACCGCTTGTCCAGTACGCCGTTAATCATCAGACAATCACCGGTAAAAAGCTCGCCGCCGATAAAAACAATCATCATCAGACCTACCGGGAAAACCGCCCCGGCTACCAGTCTTGCCAGACCTACATTAGAAATATTGTGCATTGCAACACTGCTGGAGGATGCTCCGCAGGCAATAAACATTCCGCCTAAAACACCCAGCAGAATCATTTTCCATATTGGCATCTTTACCTTTGTACATGCCGCATTGATATTCGCTTCCACCACCTCGGCAGGCAATGAAAATCCTGTGTACTCTACCACTCTGTTATCCCTTTCCGCAGGAAATTCTGTATGTTAAATATTTCACACTTTTCCCGCATCACTTAGAGCAGTATATCCTATTCCCTGGAAACTTGCAAGATATATAAGTAAATGTAAGCGCTTTCTTTTTATAACAATCTATCCTTTATCGTAACTATTCAGAGCCTCATTCGCAAAATCGCCTCTTCGAGGCTTTCCTTTTGCTCATGTATGGCTTCTCGCCATATAAATGTTCCGAAATATGTGGCTTCATGCAAGCATGTCCACATATTTACGGACATTTGCATGGCTCTGAATAGTTACCCTTTATCAATAATACCTCACGGATTGCTCTGTGCTGCACAAATCGCTGCTTTCTCATGTTTGGCGGATTCCAAATTTAAAAGCCTTATCATGCAAAACTCAACAGCCAAAAGGAAGCTATCGTCTGATATATTGACCATGACTTACAGAGTGCCTGCTTTCTTCATGAATTCCAGATAAAGACTGTACAACACAGCACAGACGGGTACGCTGAACAGCATCCCTAAGACGCCGAATGCTTCACCGCCGATTGTAACAGCCATCAACACAAGTAGTCCTGGAAGTCCAACGGACTTACCGACCACCCTGGGATAAATCAGATTTCCCTCCACCTGCTGCAAAACAAGCAGAAAGATAACGAACCACAGAGCCTTGCCGGGTTCTGCCAGCAGAATCAAAAATGCTCCAAGACCGCCGCCAATCCATGCGCCGAAAATCGGCACCAGCGCAGTGACTGCCACAAATGCGGAGACAGCACCGGCGTACGGAATCCCAAGAATTAACATTCCGAAAAAGCACAGAACACCGATGATGAGTGCTTCAGTGAGCTGCCCGCTGACAAAATTTGTGAAGGTCTGGTTGGTCAGAGATACAATGCCAAGAAGCCGCTGCGCCTTCTTTTGCGGAAGAATTGTTACGACAATCTTTTTCAAATGGGCCGCGACTACTTCCTTTTCCGCAAGCAGATACAGCGCAAAGACAAGTCCCAAGAGGACATCCACCAAAACCGATAGTACAGAGGTTGCCGCGCCCCATGTCACGGTGAGGATGCCGCTTCCTTCATCGCTAATCAAGGCGGTGACCTTCTCGATTAGCAGGTCAGAGTCTATGGTATATTCGGGCAAAACAATGTTATATTTTGCGGCAAACTGGGCAACACCTGTCCACCACCGCCCGATTTCATCCACATAGACCGGAATGTTTTGGATAAACTCATCTCCGGATTCCCGCAGGCTTGGAATCATCATAAATACCACAGCAAACAGAATTCCAAGGACGAGCACGGTACTTGTCGTCAGGCACACAGGGCGGGTCAGCTTCGCAGGTGCCTTTCTACATACCTTGTTCCAGCAGCATTCTAACGGTCGAAGAACTACGTTAATCAAAAATGCAATCGTACCGCCAATCAGAAACGGTGTGAACAGCGCAAGCACCTTGCCGGAAAAACGCAAAACAGCGTCAAGGTTTACCAGCGCCCATGCGAACACAATCAGCAGCAGCAATGCACGGATGATATAGCGGATAATCGCCTCGTCCGGCCATCTGCTTCCCTGCGGTGCGGGATTCCCGTTTCTGTTACCAGCTGTGTCTTGTGGTTTTTTCTCCATGTTTTTCCTTTCTGTCAGTATGGGAAACCCTTTCAAATCCGAAAGCACTTTTGCAGGGCTTTATACTCACCCAATGCCAAAATTGTAACATCATCACGCAATGTCGTATCAGATGTGACGGAAACATCTGTTTTTCCTGCATGTTTGATGCCGAGAATGTTGATACCAAACTTCCTGCGGACATCCAGCTCGCCAATGCTTTTCCCAATCCATGCCTCCGGCACCTGCACTTCAAAGATGGCGTGCTGTTCGTCAATTTCTATGTAATCGAAAATGTGGTCTGCAGTGAATCGGATTGCCGCCCATTTTGCCATCTGCTTTTCAGGGTAGACCACATTATCTGCACCGTTGCGGAGCAGAAACTTTGCCTGCACATCGCGTTCAGCGCGTGATACCACGCATTTAGCGCCCAGCTCTTTCAGCAGTGAGGTGGTTTCCAACGAGTTCTGGAAGTTGCCACTGATGGTTACAAAGCAAACGTCGAAATTTCCGATTCCGAGCGAACGCAGAAACTCCGCATTGGTGCTGTCACCAATCTGCGCATTGGTGACAAACGGAAGTACATCGTTGATTCTCTCCTCATTGGTATCAACTGCCATGACCTGATGCCCCAGTTGAGAGAGCTGCATGGCGATATGCCGCCCAAAGCGGCCTACTCCAATCAATAAAACATTTTTCATGTGATAGATGCTCCTTTGCTTATCCAATCGTGATTCTTTCCTGCGGCAGCTTCGCATTGCCGATTTTCTTGCCGGACACCGCCGCATAAATGAGCGTAAGCCCACCGACCCTGCCCAGATACATCAGCGCAATCAATACCATTTGCGAAGGAATATGCAGCTGTGATGTAATACCCAATGTCAGTCCAACCGTACCTGCCGCCGACGCTGCTTCATACAGGCAGAGGGACAGTGGGAGATTCTCATATACGCTGATAAAAACGCCTCCGCCAAAGAACAGCGTAAGGTACATCGTCAGAATAGTCGCGGCGGTTTTGACGGCACCGCAATCGACTCTGCGCCCAAAGAATTGGGCACTGTCCCGCTGACGGAAGGTCGCGGCAGCATTGGCAAGCAGGACAGCCAGCGTGGTTGTTTTCATGCCGCCTGCCGTGGAGCCGGGAGAACCGCCAATGAGCATCAGAAGAATCATCATGCCCAGCGATGCGTCGGACATGTCTGGTAGATTGACTGTGTTGAAGCCCGCTGTTCTCGTCGTGACTGATTGGAACAAGGCTGCCTGAACCCGTTTTCCGAGGGGAAGGACATCAAAGTCCACAAAAAAGAAAAACAGCGCCGGAAGAACAATCAGCATGAGTGTCGTAACGAGAATGACCTTACTTTGCATTCGATAACGGTGGAAGTGCAGCTTGTTTTCGCAAATGTCATCCCACGTCAAGAATCCGATGCCACCGGTTATAATCAGCAGCATGATTGTGATATTGATTATCGGATTCTGAACATAACCGGTAAGGGACGGATACAAGTTATTGTTCGTTCCCAGAATGTCAAACCCTGCGTTGCAAAAGGCGGAGATGGAGTGAAATACTGCCATCCAAATCCCATGCCATCCGTAGTCGCGGCAAAACACCGGCAGCATAGCAAGTGCGCCGATTAATTCAATCAGAAATGTTCCCCGCAGGATGAACCGTGTCAGCCGGACAACCCCCCCGACTTTCGGCGCTGAGATGGCATCCTGCATGGTACTGCGCTGCATCAGAGAAATCCTGCGCCCGGACAGCAGCGCAAACGATGCCGCCACAGTGACAACACCAAGCCCGCCTATCTGAATCAGCGTCAGAATCACCGCCTGGCCAAAGCCCGACCAATAGCTGCCGGTATCCTGCACCACAAGACCCGTTACACAAACAGCGGAGGTCGCGGTGAACAGTGTCTCATTGAATGGCGTTACGCACCCGGCTGTTGTAGAGAAGGGCAGCATCAGCAGCAACGCCCCCAGCAGAATGACTCCGGCAAAGCCCAATATGATAATTTGAAAAGACGAAAGGCGACGCTTTCTACAAACCATTTCTTCTGACATCATCCTCGCTCCTTGTGAATCATGCGTTAACTTTATTATTCGCAGGCCAAACACACGTTGCATTGCCTGACTGTAATGAAGGATACCCTTCTTCTTCCACCTCGTCGTGTTCGTCCCAAATTTCACCAACCAGTTCTTCCGGTATATCCTCCATCGTAACAATACCAAGCGTTCCGCCAAAATCATCTACAACGACGGCGACATGGGACTTCTTATGCTGGAACATTTTCAAAATATTCCGGATTTTTGTATGCGGATAAACGAACAACAATTCCGTCATAATCTCCATAATAGGCTTATCCGTTCTATCCATGCCGGAAAGATGCTGACTTATGCTGCAATCATCCGCGCGGTCTGGGGATATTCGGATTATGCAGCATCAAAAAGCTATAAGTCAACATGAAGAACATCCGGAAGATGATGGGCAACAGAAAGAGTGACCGCCTCTGGCATCATATAATTTCTACTCTTTCAAAATATCTCATGAGGATATCGGCGCAGTTTTCTGCGCCCAGCTTGGAGGTATCCAGAATCATGTGATAATTGTTCACATCTCCCCAGACCTTTCCCGTGTGCTCGTAATAATAGTCCGCTCTGTCCCTGTCGTTCTTCTCCAGCATTTCCTTTGCGTCCTCATGGGAAAGATTTTCCTTCTTCATAATACGGGCAATTCTGTCCTCTTTATCGGCGCAGACGTAAATGTTGAACACATTCCCCTGGTCCTTTAAAATTTCCGAGGCACAACGCCCTAAAATGATGCAGGAATTTTGCGCCAGCTCTTTGATTACCTCTGCTTCGCCGGAATAACTATTATCATGCAGCTCATTTTCAATGTATGCCTTATCATATACCGGAATCCCCAGCTTTTCTGAAAGCTCTCCCGCAATCATACTGGCACCGGTTCCGTATCTTCTGCTCATCGTGATAACAAGATTCATCCTTACCTCATTTCTGCGCATTGCGCATACTTTCCATTTATGCCTGCTGCCCAAAAATATCAGGCGCAAACACAGTGTATTGTGTTTGCGCCTATCATAGCATACTCTTTCCAAAGTCGCAAGTTCGTTATAACGTTTGCCCTGACAGTTCCGGGATTCGCCGGTGTACTTTTTATATTTTACAGGCTGCCCGGCGTTTCCCACTTCTGCCCTGAAAGGTCTTCTGCGTTGTCCTGTGCCCCTACCAGCTCATACTGATGCTCTTCCCGATTAAAAAACTGACCCTCATACAGACCAATGGCTGTATTTCTGACCTTTATCTGTACTTTATTTCTGCCGGGCTTTACCCAGTCTGCAGGCACCTGGAATACATAGGGCTTCCATGCGCAGGGCTTTGTTTCCTTTCCATCCAGTACCAGCCGGACAGAATCTGTCAGCCAGTCTGCCTCCATGGAAATCCGCAGGGCTTCCTTCTTCCAAAGCTCTCCGTCCTCCGGAAGGGTAAGCTCTGTGGTATAGACAACCTCTCCGTAATAGAAAGGAAGTCCGCAGGCGGGCAGATTTTCCATGCTGCCTTTTTTCTTTACTTCCGTCAGATGCCACAAATCCCCCTTCTTCTCTACGCCGAAGCTGCCGAACAGATACAGAGGATTCCTCATGCCGCCAAAGGATACCTCTACCTCTACGGAAGCAGTGATTTCATTTTCCCCGGTGTGCAGAAGGGACGTTACTTCTGTTACAAGGTTATGCTTCTCATAAATATACTTTTCTGTAAAGTCCTTTTCTGTCAGAACAGTTCCGTTGACAGCAAGGCTCCATTTGCCAAGGAAGGTTCCCGGCTCCATAACCAGATAAACCGGTTCTTCTGCTCCGGCTCCCTCCTCCACAAAAAACTTGTGGCTGAAAGAAGCTGTTGTTGCCGAAAAGTCAATTTCCTTGGGACAGCCGAAATAATTCCGCTGTACTATCGGGTAGCAGAGCTTTCCTGTTTCCAACTGGTCAATCAAAGGTGCCGTTTCTACGACCGCCCTCTGTCCCTGGGGCAGCGTCAGCTCCCAGAAGCCAAGCCTTAAGGCATTCGGAGCGCTTAAGGTAAAGGGCATTTCTCCTCTGATGTCTATTTCACAATCCGAATGTTCTTCCTGTAACTTTCCACAGGAATCCGCCGTTACACAGAAGTTTTCCACATTTTTACCGGCTTTTTCTGCTTTTTCCTCCACTGTACACAACACTTCCGACGTTGCATCCAGGATTCCCGCCTCGGTTTCCTCCATCATCCGGGATTCGTATTCCAGCAGGGTCATTTCACAAGCCCTGCCTTCCGGTGTCTTTATCTCTACCTTCCGCTTTTTGGGAGAAGAATTGACAAGAAAGCATCTGCTCCTGCCTTCTTTGCTCACACCGCACATCATAGGCATATATTCTATTCCCAGTCCATCCAGCGCCGTTACCTGCCATGTGGGGAGAGCTTTTTCAGAAAGCCAGTCAATCGCTTCTTCTATACTGCCCGCCAGATAGCAGTCCGCAGCCTTCTCCCGACAATCCTTTTCTGCCTGATATGCGATGCCCATCCTGCAGGATTTTCCTGCCTGACAGTCCTTTTCTGCCTCTGTGCCCTTCTCCAGATAAGCCTTCCAACATTCCCTGCCGTCTACACCGAAGGCTTTGCTGTATTCCTCTACATCGCAGCCCTCCGCAATGGTTTCAAAGGGAATGGTATAAAGTCCGCAGACCGCACCGCCTTCCCGGATAAACTCCAACAGCTTGTGGAAGGTGCCCTTCTCCAGATTTCTCACAGGGGGCAGGATAATGGTTTCGTAGGCATCCCCGTGAATGGAAAACCATACCTTTCCACCCTTCTTCACTACCTCACCAGTTTCAAACAAATCCGGGTCAATAATATAATAATCCAGTCCATGGAACATAAGCTGGCTCTGTAATGCTGCAAAATCATCCTTCAACCGGGTTTCTGTTTCCCTGTCGGAAACCCACGCGGAGGTCACAGGGTCAATTACAAGGAATTTGGCATCCCGCTTTGTGGTCTGCAAAAACTGCCCCATCTTCTTCGCGTATCCCGCAATTTCCGAAGCATCCTCCCACCAGGGCATCTGATAGAAGGGGGAAGGCGGCGCATCATGCTTCTTTAAGGCATTTGCCGTATAGTAGAAGCCGTGGATGGTAAGGAAATCGATTCCCAGAACACCCAGAAAATCAAACATCCACTTCATATCCTGCATGGTCATGCCCCAGCCAACGCTGTGCCCCACCTCGCAGAGTGCTGCGGGCTTGTCATAGAAATGCGCTGCGGAAGCCACCATCTTTCCGTTGGCGCGGTATTTCCCGATAAACATCTTGGCAACACTGCCCACCTTCTGATGTCCCGCGTCAATACCGGGCACATCAAAATACTGAAGCTGCTTGCTTCTGAGAATCGGCTTTTCTCCGATATACAGGATGCCGTTTTCATGGCACCACTTCTGCACCTGCATATCATAGGCCTCCAGAAACATATCCGTCGCCGTATTCCAGTAAGCATACCGTACCCTTGTGGACAGCTCTCCGAAATCCTCCCAGAGTGCCGGCAGATTATCAATCAAATCAATGCCCTGTCTTTTCTTTACCTCGCCCGGTAGCAGCGGGGACCAGGGCTGTCTGTCCGGGAACGCCGTAATTTCATCCGTAAAGACTCCCTTTACCGTCCCGCCGAACTCTTCCCCGATTTCCTTTTTATAACGCTCATGGGTCAGCCTGATAAAATAGCGCAGTGCATCAGGATTCAAAGTATCAATAAAGTTTTCAAAGTACTTGAAATGCTTTGTCACAACCTCTGTCACAAAATAAATCTTAAAGCTTTCCCCGGCATTTACCTCCGGTGCCGTCCAATCCAGAAGCTTTACCGGGTCGCCGGTGAAATAACGCTTTTTATTATAAAGGGTCAGACCGCTGTACTGGAATACCTCCTGCTTGTAGCCGGTGCCCACATAATCCTGCAAATCCACATAATCATCCAGTGAATAACTTCCATCCTGTTTTACCCGGTAAGCTCTCGCCAGAAGCACCCTGCCCCAGGGAGCCTTCACCTGTACTCTCTCTCCGCCTGCTGCCATCCGGACAACCTTTTCCAGATGCTTGTTGCAGTATTCCGGATGCTCCAGAATAACCTCTCCGCCGCAGATTCCGCTGGGATAGGGATATTCGTCATAGAGCCAGACCTCCATATCATTTTCCTTTGCCGTCTGCACCGCAAGCCTTACCCTGTCAAAGAACTCTTTTGACATATAAGGTACTTCCATACCCTGTCTGGGATGAATCATAAATCCGGGGATTCCCTTTGCCTTCATTTCCAGAATCTGGCTGACAATCTCCTCCTTTTTCATGTCCCCGTTCCAAAACCAGAAGGGCTGCAAGCCAAGTTTTAATTCTGTCTTTTTCACACTAATCTCCATTCCGCAGGCATTTCTAATGCCGAAGGAATCGCGAACTGAATTTTAGATTCAGTTCTGCGATAAAGGCTACTTTGTGACGCCTGCGGCACAATATAGCCGTGTGAAACTTAGAACTTCTTCACGAAAGAGCCTTTGCTCTGAGTGATTAGAAGTTCTTTTCACACTATCCTCCATTTCTGCTCATTACGCTTCATTCCTCAAACATTTTCCAGTCAAATTCCTCTCTCTTCACCTGAAACCACTTTCGGCACCTGCGCCGCAATACAGCCCACACCCTCTCTCCACACCAAAACTACTTTTTGATGCTGTTTCACACCTATAAGGCTAGTAGCCTCCTCCCAGTTACGGGACGTTGTGGGACAAAAGGGCTCTGCAACAGACACTGTGGAGCCGCCGGTACTTACCACACCGCCTTTCAGGTGTGTTAAGCCTGTTTCCGTATTCTGCACAATACTTACCCTCATTGTACTTGCCCCGCCTCAAAATGTCCACATAAAAAATGTAACTATTCATCCCCCTTAAGCAATCGCTCTTCCGTATCTAAATCCATCCACAGAGAGCAGTTCTCATGGTTCTGAATAGTTACAATTCTCTTTTAGCCCTTTACGGCGCCCAGCATAACACCCTTTTCAAAGAATCTCTGCAGAAAAGGATAAATACACATTATCGGCAGTGTGCTGACTACAATCAGGGAGTACTTCAAAAGCTGTACTGCCTGAGGATTATCCGCACTTCCCACATCACTCAGCATATCGCTTGTTTCACCCTCAATCAATATATTTCTCAACACAAGCTGCAGCGGGAACTTATCGCTGGAACGCAGGTAGATAGATGCGTTGAACCAGGAATTCCAGTGCGCTACGCCGTAGTAGAGAACCAGCACCGCCATGGTTGCCTTTACCAGAGGCACCATAACCTGAAAAAGAATCTGTCTGTGGCTTGCACCGTCTATTTCTGCCGCCTCGGAAAGACTTTCCGGTACAGACATAAAAGCGCTTCTCATAATCAGAAGGTTGCTTGTATTGATAGCGTTTGGCATAATCAGTGCCAGCAGAGTATCCATCATTCCCAAATCCCTGACATTCAGGTAAGCGGGAATCATACCGCCGCTGAAATACATGGTAATAATAATGAAAATCGTCAGGGGCTTGCGCAGCATAAGCTGCCTCTGGGAAATAACATAGGCACCCAGAATCGTAAGCAGCATATTAATACAAACTCCTGCCACTAACACTATCAGCGTATTTTTATATCCACTCATAACAAGTTTATTTTGAAATACCATGCGGTATCCGTCTAACGTATAATTTTTTAAAGGCAAAAGTAATAATCCGTCATGGGAAATCAGTTTTACCGGGTCACTGAAGGAAGCAATTACCACATAATACAGGGGGTAAAGACAAACCAGACCGATAAAAGTCAGTATGATGTAATTGAACACCGTAAACACGGTATATCCTTTACTTTTATATTCCATAGCTTTCCTCTTTTCTGCGCTGTTTCGCCTGCGCGATTACCATAATCCCATATCAAGGGTCTTTTTTGATATTTTATTTGCTATAATAACCAGTGCAAAATTGATAACGGAGTTGAAAAGTCCAACTGCCGTACTGAAGCCCCAGTTGTATTCCAACAGACCCTTTCTGTAAACAAAGGAGGAAATAACATCTGCGGTAGAATAAATTTCTTCATTGTACAGCAAAATTATCTTTTCATGTCCTACACTCATAACCTGGCCAATCCGCAGAATAAACAGCATGATTATAGTAGGCATCAATCCCGGCAGCGTGACATGTATCATCTGTTTCCATTTATTGGCTCCATCAATTCTTGCCGCCTCATACAATCCCTGGTCAATACCGGATAGTGCAGATATGTAAATAATGGCATCCCACCCAACCGTCTGCCACAATCCTGATATTACATAGATAGCAACAAAATAATTCGGTACAGATAAAAGTGAATAAGTTCCATCCACAATGCCCAGTGATTTTAAAAGCCCGGTAACAATTCCGTTATCTGCAACAAAAAGACGAATCATACTACAGATAACAACCAGTGAAATAAAGTGGGGCATATAAGATAATGTCTGAACACACTTTTTAAATTTCTTGTTTCGTACCTCATTCAAAAGCAGTGCCAGAATAATGGGTGCCGGGAAGGTTACTGCCAGCGTAGACAAACTGATAATCAACGTATTCTTTAAAATTCTGATAAAATAAAAAGACTTGAAAAAGGAAATAAAATGCCCCAGACCATGTTGACCTGTCCAGGGGCTTCCCCAAATTCCCTTCATGGGAACATAATCCTTAAACGCTACAATAATTCCACACAAAGGCTTATATGCAAATAATATATAATAAACAGCAACCGGCAGGAAAAGCAGATATGCGCCATAATTGCGCTTTAAATCCTTTTTTAATCTTGTGCCGAAGGACTTCTTGTTTTTTACTTTTTCCATGGCCTTCCTCATCTCTCTTTACGCCTTATTTTTTACAGGAGAGGACGGAAGAAGGAGCTCTTCCGTCCTTAAAACAGTACTTACAGCTATCTTGCATAATACTCGTCGGTTGATGCCTGCATGATTTCCGTCAGACGGTCAACCCCCATGGTCTTTAAGTTGTCCAGATAAGCATCGAAGTTATCCAGAGATTCTGTGCCACGGATAAACTTGATTGTCATTTCATTTACATAAGTGGAAATATCGCTCTTTAAGCTGGTATATTCCGCAAGGTCTGCCTGCGCAATGGCAATCTTGGGCAGGAAGTATTCCTGTACCGTATTGTCATCCCAGATTTTCCATGCTGCAAGCTGCTCCGGTCTGCCGCCAGTCTGCTCTTTCTGTCTTACATCCTGTACAAAGGGACCATTATCATAGGAAAGGGTGTACTCAGACATTGCCTTCTTTGTCGTCAGCCCATTCGGATTATTTAAAATATAGTCCGTATATACGGGCTCACCATTTTCCATTGTGTAGCTTTCTCCCTCTACACCAAATACATAGGTCATATGTCCCGCATCAGTATAGCCGTAGTTTAAGAACTGTGCTGCAAGCTCTTTGTTCTTACAGCTTGTGGTAATGACTGCTGTCTTACCAATAACGTCTGTCTTGTAGAAGCCATACAGAGATTTGTCGCCGTCCTTCTTTACCAGATTGTGCATACCTGCAAGGCTGTAGTCTGCCACATCCTTATTCGTCTGTAACCAGGTACCGATACCGCCGCCCAGTGCTCCGCTGGACACACCGGAGGTTCCGGAAAGCATATTCGCTGTAACAGTTGCCTTATCGGTTGTAGAGAAGTTCGGGTCAAGTAAGCCTTCGCTGTAAAGCTGATTCAGATATGCAAGTACATCCTTGTATTCCTTCTCCGCATAACCGATATGCACTGTTCCATCTATCTGATAAGCATCCCTTGTTACCAAATCAAACGGGGAAGTGATAACACCATAATCCAACAATTCTGTCAGATTTGCTGAAGTAATTGTCATAGGGATTTCCACGTTTAATTCATTTTTGAAACGGGACAGCATGTCATGGAACTCTTCTGCCGTATCAATCTGGGTCACGTCCAGTCCCAGCTTTTCACACCAGTCATCTCTGACTGTCAGACCATAACCTGTCTTACATCTGGGGTCTCCCATAATAAAGGTAAATCCAAATACCTGATTCTGCTGATTTGTACTTCCCTTCATAATATCTTCATTGGAATTCAGCACTGCCCAGTAATCCGGTGCATTTTCCTGTAAAAATTCGGCATCCATAGGATAAATGATTCCATCCTCAATTGCCTTGATTTCTCCACCGCTATAATTACCCTGGAAGTTGAAAAGAACAATATCCGGTAACTCACCGGATGCAAACAGCAGATTCATTGCTGTATTATTTTCTACCTGTACCATTTCCAGTTCCACACCGGTTTCCTTCTGAATTGCTTTTCCAATCGGAAGGTCTGTCCAGGAATTAAATCTGTCTGACCATTCTGTTGCCAGCACCATACCAAAGGTCAGCTTTTCAGAGGTCTGTAAAGGATAAGTGATTGTTGTAGGTGTTACCTCTGCGCCGGAAGAGCTTTCTGTTGCAGGCTGGCTGCTCTGTTCTGTACTGCTTGCCTGTGTGGAAGAGGATGCTGTACTTCCATTATTAGAAGAATCTCCTCCGCAGGCTGCCAGGTTCATTGCCACCATAGCCACTGTAATTCCCAATGCAGCAATTTTTTTACTTCGCTTCCTCATAATATGTTCTCCATTCTGAAACGTTTGTCGTTTTTTTTATGAAACAACTGCCTCCGACGTTTCCAAACGGCTGCTGTTGTTTTGTTTCGCCCGGGTCATAATGTCATTATAGAAACCTTTCCCGGTTCCGAAAAGTGACAATATTTTTCCCGGCATGACAAAAACTGTAATTTCCCCTCTTTTTGCCCTGTTTTTTCCAAAAAAGGAAGATTTTGTCCTGTTTTTCCTTTTTATTGTCCTAGACATTGTTTTTGTCCTTGTCTATAATGAATTTGACCCACCCCGATATGCGAATATTGGGCAGGATTGTGGGAGTATGCAGCACGGAACAAGCCGCAGGCAGCAAAGTTGGAGGCTTTTGACCTCAACATCATGAATCTGCAACGATTCAGAAAGGAGGCAGAGGACGTTTTATGAAGGAAATAAAGCAGCATTCTCATAAAAAGACGGTATTGCTCCAGTGGGTTATTACCGGTATTATCATTCTTTTGATTCCTTTCATCAGTATAGTCATCAATTTTGTGATAGGCAGAAAAATCATCAACAAGCAGGCAGGCAGCAGTAACCGGCTTATTCTTTCCCATATGAAGGATGCCATAGACGATAAGCTGAAAAGTATCCGGAATCTGAGCTACCTTTTACTTCTGGACAACGATATTTTAGAGTTATCCGCTGCCTCCGGTGAGGACGATTTCTGGTCCAAAGCCCAGCTTTGCTATGAAAAGCTGGAAAATTATACCTATATTTATAATGATATGAACATCATTATCTATTACCCCGCCAGAGATTATATATTAACCAGCGGTGTTTCCAATTCTGCCGCTTCTATATATAAAGCCATAAAATATAGTTATTCCGGGGAAATGCCCTCCTATGAAGACTGGATGAAGCTGATTGACGGAGATTATTCCAAGTCCGCCTTTTTCCTGAATCAGTTCTGTAACTATACTAACATAGGAAAGAAGTCCTTTGTCTTTGCCTGTACCAATCCCTTCGTTTACCGGGAAAGCGCAAACTACAATATCCTTGTTTCCTCTACTGCGGATTTCATTGATTCTGATTTGGCACAGCTTTCGGAAAGAACCTTTTTTATCTGTAATCAGGAGGGGGAGATTCTCTACCAGTTCGGTGCCCCTCTGGAGCTGGGGGATTCCTCTTCCTCGCTTCTTTTAAAGAGTAACGGTCCCACCCGACTGAACGGACAGGATTTTCTCTGCTATTCCGAAAGCTCCTCCACTACCGGCTGGACTTATGTCCTCTGCACGCCGGGCAGCCTGTACCTGCAGGATTCCATTATGATGCGGAATATTACCCTGATTAGTACCCTTGCCTCCCTGATTATCGGGATTATGATTATCCTTTTTACCCAGTACCGCAATTATCAGCCGGTAAAGAAGCTGGTGGATATTATTCCCAGCTCCATCAAGGCGGACGATACCAACGAGTTTAAACAGTTGGAATTATATCATGGGGAAATGTCCCGCCGGAATCTTTTCATGCAGAATAAGCTGGAACATATTTCCAGAAATGTCCGGGAGCTTTATTTTTATTCCAAATTAAAGGGGGTCAGCTTCCATACCCAGGAAAAGGATATTATCAGTACCCTGAATCTGGATTTTTCCGGGAAAAGCTTTCTGATTGCCTCGCTTTACGCAGATACCCACAGCTTTTCCGAAAATGATGTCATGCGTAACTGGGATCTTTTACAGTTTGCCATCACCAATATTTCCGATGAACTGCTTGGAAGCTCCTTCGCCTATGAGCACATTCAGGACGAATTTTTCCATGTTTTCTTTTTCACCATGGATGAAGCCCAAAAGGAACACTGGACAGAGGCAGGGACTGCTGCCTTTTTACAGCTTTCCGGCTTCTTCCGGACACAGTTTGGCATAGAGCTTTTCATTCTGTTAAGCCCCATGTACGAAAACTTTGAACAGACCACAGGCTATTACACGGATATTATCGCATCCTTTGAAGAATATTACGCGAAGAATCTTCCCGGTGTTTATGAAGCTGCCCACCATACGGAGAGTGCTTCTTCCGGACATGCAAGACTGACCCAGTACAGTAGGAAAATCAGCCTGGCCATTTTCCAGAATGATTACGAAATGGCCAGGGAAACTGCCCACCAGTACATCGGGGAGCTGGAAAGCTGCCACTTTTCCACAGTGCTCGTCCGCTACCATGTCTATTCCCTGATGGTTTCCATTGTGATTGATACAGGAGATTATATCGGACATGCGGCACAGGATATGATTGACGGCTACTTTGCGGATTCCCTGTACGGCGCTTCCATGGAGGACTTTGAGGCAAAGCTTGACAGGCTGCTTTTACTGCTCTGTAACCAGAGTAACCCGGTTACGGACAATACCCAGAGTAAAGACGGACAGATTATCCGGAAAATTAAGAATTATGTGGACAATTACTATGCAGATGTAAACTTGAATGTGGGTTCCGTTGCGGAGGCTATGGGACTGTCCTCCAATTATGTTTCCAAGCTGTTTAAATCCGTTTCCAATGAAGGGCTTCTGTCCTACATTAACCATGTCAGAATCAGCCACGCCAAGGAGCTTTTGAGGACAACCAGCCTGACCGTGGATGAGATTGCCCCTATGGCAGGCTTTTCCAATACCCGTTCCTTCCGTCGGAACTTCCAGAACACAGAAGGAATTACTGCCAGTGATTACAGAAATGGGAATAAATAACAAAATACAGATAAAAACAGAATGCGGGCGCAGGCGCAAAAATAAATAAACCTGCGCAGAAATGGAGATTTTCATGAAACAGAACGTTATTTTCTTCTTCACAGACCAGCAGCGTTACGATACCACCGGTGTCGGACACAATCCCTGCAATCTGACCCCCAACTTTGACTGCATGGCAACGGACGGCACCTTTGCAGAGTATGCTTTTACCCCCCAGCCCGTCTGCGGACCTGCCAGAGCAGTCCTTCAGACCGGTAAGTATGCTACTACCACAGGCAACTATCGAAACGGCTTTGTCCTGCCCAAAGAGCATAAAACCATGGCAGACTACTTCAATGAAGCGGGCTACGACACCGGATACATCGGAAAATGGCATCTGGCAGAGGGACGCCACGCTGTACCGAAGGAACAAAGAGGCGGCTATCAGTGGTGGCTGGGTGCTAACTCTCTGGAGCATACCTCCACTGCCTACGATACCCTTGTTTATGATAACGACAATAATCCCGTACACCTGCCGGGCTACCGGGTAGATGCCCTGACAGATGCTGCAATCCGCTACATTGATGACAAAAAGGAATCCGATAAGCCCTTTTTCCTCTTTTTGTCCTTTCTGGAGCCTCATTTCCAGAACTGCTTTGACGACTTTCCGGCTCCTGATATCTACAAAAATATTCCCGCCGGCTATATGCCCCCCGATTTAGGTTCCCTGAAAGGTACTGCCTGGGAGCATTTGAGCGGCTATTATGGAATGGTGAAACGGCTGGATGAAGCCCTCGGCAGAATCCGGGATGCGTTAAAGAGCCTCGGCATGGAGGAAAATACGATTCTTGTGTTCTCCACCGACCACGGCTGTCACTTTAAGACGAGAAATAAGGAATACAAACGCTCCTGCCACGAAAGCTCTATCCGGATTCCCCTTGCCTTCTACGGCGGTCCCTTTACCGGTGCCGGTAAGTTAAGGGAAAAGGTAAGCCTTGTGGATTTGGCGCCTACCCTTCTGGATGCCTGCGGTATTCCCGTTCCTGCCGATATGCAGGGCCGCTCCATCATGCCCTGGGTACGCCGGGAAACTACCACCCCCTCCGGCAAGGATATTTTTGTCCAAATCAGCGAAAGCCAGATAGGGCGCGCTATCCGGACAGACCGCTGGAAATATTCCGTGGAAGCGCTGGATAAAGACCCGATTCAGGATGCCGGAAGCCCGGAATATACCGAAACCTTCCTTTACGATTTGGAGCATGACCCCTACGAACTGCATAACCTGATTCACTCCAAAGCCCACGAAAAGGTCTGTGAAGTGCTGGCTGAAAAACTGAAGCGCTGCATGACAGAGGCAGGCGAACCCGCCCCCGTCATTCATCCGGCTTCAAAGGAGAAAATGGGACAGCTCCTTGTATTTGAGGGAGAGGAAAATCTGTAATCCTTCTCCTGTTGCAGACTTTCATTCAAAAAAATACCGACCCTCCGGGGAGTGCTTTCTCTCCGGAAAGTCGGTACTATCAATATTTGGAAAATTCCAGAATTTTCTTTGCGTTCTCGATTCTTTCCTTCGTAGGAGGCTCTACACCCTCAAGCTTATAGGGAATACCAAGCTCCTTCCACTTATATTCGCCCAAAGTATGGTAGGGAAGTACTTCCACCTTCATAACCGTATCCAAAGTATCAATAAATTCCCTCGTCTTTTTCAGATATTCGTCCTTGTCCGTAATACCTGGAACCAGCACATGACGAATCCACATGGGAATCCCCTGCTCGGAAAGGTATCTTGCACAGTCAAGAATATTCTTATTGGAAAAACCGGTCAGCTTTTTATGCTCTTCCTCATCAATATGCTTAATATCCAGCATAACAAGGTCTGTGTATTTCAATAGTTCATTAAACTTGGAAAAGAAAGGCTCTTCTCTGGTAAAAGGCTGGGCAGCAGTATCCAGATTGGTGTTGATACCTCTTTCATGTGCCTTCTTAAAAAGGTCAATCAGAAAATCAATCTGTAACAGGGCCTCGCCGCCGCTGACAGTAATTCCCCCCTGCTTTCCCCAATAGCTGCGAAAACGCTCTGCTTTGTCCAAAAGCTCGTCTGCTGTCTGCAGGTTATCGGTTTCCGGATTCCAGGTATCTACGTTGTGGCAGTACTGACAACGCATATTGCATCCCTTCAGAAAAATAAGGTAGCGAATCCCCGGTCCGTCTACTGCACCAAAAGATTCCAATGAATGAATTCTTCCTTTTATCATATTAATCTCCATTCCGCAGGCATTTCTAATGCCGAAGGAATCGCGAACTGAATTTCAGATTCAGTTCTGCGATAAAGGC
>ENA-UESE01001363-UESE01001363.1-human-gut-metagenome-genome-assembly--contig:-NODE-1363-length-19140-cov-3.316634_pt1 | contig 19140 bp, 15 predicted proteins | sample MGYA00242995_ERZ507996 | MGnify/ENA primary metagenome ERZ507996 (study PRJEB26167, sample SAMN06115489) | human gut metagenome | host: Homo sapiens | place: China:Sichuan | collected 2015-04-15... | reverse complement strand
TCTTCTACATCTATGGCATTCTGGTACATGAGGCAGAGCAGGAGTGGCTGGCTGACCGTGCATATCACGATGAACTCTGTGGTACTTACAACCGTACCAAGTGCAATGAGCGCTTTGACGAACTGGATGCAGGAGATGCGGAGTATGCCCTGATCAACATGGATCTCAACGGTTTAAAGACCATCAATGATTCTCTGGGACATGTCCAGGGAGATCTACTCTTGCAGGAATTTGCAGCCATCTTACAGGATGCCTTTTCCGGTATGGGTGAGGTATTCCGTATGGGCGGCGACGAGTTCTTAGTCTTAGTCCGCCAGGAACAGTTTCCACTGATCGACCAGTGCTTAAATAAAATGGTGCGTCTGGAGAAGCGGAGATCCAGCGAACTGACCTTTAATATTGAGGCAGCATATGGCGTGGCAAAAAGCAGCGAGTGTCCAAAGGAATCCGTGCAAAAAGTATATATGCTGGCAGACCGGCGTATGTATGATATGAAGACCAAGCAAAAGATCAATCAGAGAGCGAATTGAAAGTAAGCATGTAACAAAGGAAATCAAAAGTCAGATGCCAGTGATTCCGGTGGCAATAGTTAAAGAAAGAGGCTGTACGTTCTGCCCATATTATCTGGGCAATTATGAGAAACAGCCACGCTGTATGATGAAAACCTGTGCCTGGGATGATGAAAATGAACGTTTCCATCCAGTTCTTCGTGAACTGATCCCATTTTACAAAGAGAAGATGGAAAAAGCAGAAGAAAAATTCCTGGCAATGAAAAAGATTTACACAACACTGTTAGGAATGTTTGCCGATGAAATGAAGCAAGAAGAGTTGGAAAAAGATGAATGTTACGGATGTGCCTATGGAAAATGTGGACCATGTATCGGTATCTGTTACAAATCAATGAAAGCATAGGAGGGGTAAGCCAATGAATACAACAGTTATTTCCGGGCGATTAGTAAGAAATCCTGGATACAACGAAGTGGAGAATGAAAAAGGACTTCATAAGATTGCCAAGTTCGTTCTGGCAGTCAGAAGAAATTATTCCGATGAAGTCAGTTTCATTCCGGTAAAGGCTTTTGCAAAGAAAGCAGAATTTGCCAGAGATTATCTGATGCAGGGAACGAAGGTCATGGTGGAAGGCGAGATTGTCACAGGTAATTATGAAGATAAGGATACCGGGAAAAAGATCTATACCACCGAAGTGTATGCAAACCGGATTGAATTCGCAGGTGCAAAAATGGTTGACAGACCACCGTTTCCAGAAGATGCGGAAGGGTTCTTAGAGATCCCAGAGGGTATGGAAGAAGAAATGCCGTTTAGATAGAGGAGGATAAAAGATGGTTTCAGTAGATCAGGCGTATATGGTAGGGCATATGAAAAATGCCGATGGAAGTATCAACAACAAAAATGTAGTGCTGTCAGCAGCATGTGAAGCAGCGGAACTGTTCCAGTGCATGATGGCAGTAAATCAGAAACTGGAGGACTGGCAGAGATTTAATCACACCTTGGAGATGCATCTTAGAAGTGTGGAATGTGAGAAAATCCATGATATCTGTCAGGCAGTATACGGAATGAAACATCCGTCCAATGAACTGGAAGGATTGTATCTGGCAAGAGAGGATGAACAGATATGCCTGCTGTACTATCAGGTGTTTGTAGGGATGCTGGAAATCAATATTAATTCAGCCGAAGTGCTGTACAAACAGAAGGAGGAAACAATCAATGAGTAAGATGGAGTATATGCCGGTAGATTGTCTGCAGGTGCCAAAGGTGCTGTTTCAGATGGAAAAATACAAAAATCTGTCAAATACAGCAAAGATTCTATACAGCTTATTTCTGGATCGTTTGAAATTTGCGGTGCAAAATGGCTGGGTAGATCATAACGGGAATCTGTTTGTTATCTATCCCAAAAGTGAAATAAAGAAAGACCTGAATACGACTCGGTATGGAGTAGATCAGGCAGTACAGGAACTGGTTCAGGTTGGTAAACTGGTGCGTATCATTCCAAACAATGGAAAGGCGAACCACTTTTATATCAATGGTATTTATGAAAATGAGATGGAGGAAGAATCAATGATGACATTAGATACTATCATGGCAAATATGCCGCTGGCTGAAAGAGAAATTATTATGGATAAGATGGTGAAAGCATCCAGAGATATTTTTGAAACTATTGCGGATATGGGATATATTGATCAATATGAAACGTCTTTAACTGCAATGGAAAAGCGAGGATACCAGGATGAGCTTGGAGAGATGGATATTGATCAAATTAAGGCTGATGGATATGAGTTTGGTATGGATCTTGCATTTGGAATTCTGGAGGAAAATGAAAATAATCCTGCTCGTGTGTTAGATATCCAGAAATATGTGAACAGACAGTATGAAAGCTGTTCAAAAAAGAAGTTTATGAAGGTCCTGGAAACCCTTGTTCATGCGATGGGGAATGATGAAGGCTTTATTGGTGATATGTATGCTTGTAACAAGAAGGCTAGAAATTATTATTTGGACGAAATGATTCAATCATTCAATTTTGTATTTGATGAGATGTGCCATGGTACAGGCAGTGCAGCAAATTGTGATTTTGATGTAGAAGAGTAGGAAAATATTATGGCAGATTTTGAATATTTCAGAGCAGAAGAATCTGACCAGTTTTCTTTTTTTCGGATACCAAAAGCTCTGTTCACAGAAAAAGAGTTTGCAAGCCTGTCCACAGACGCAAAGCTCCTTTATGGAATTCTGCTTGATCGAATCAGCCTGTCCAAGAAAAATGGCTGGATTGACAGTGAGGGTTATGTCTATATCATTTACACGATCGCAGAATTGCAGGAGCTGTTGCGAATGTCGCATACGACAGTGACAAAGCTTCTATATGAGCTGGATAGTGTGCATGGGATTGGATTGATCGAGCGGTATCGGCAGGGGAATAATCGTCCCTCTGTCATATATGTGAAAAATTTTGTAAAACGGAGTAGAGGAAAGCCAGTAAGATACTTTGTTTCTGGAATGCCAGAAACTGGAAATCCAGACTGCAAAGAATTGGAAATCCGGATTGCAAGAAACTGGAAGTCCGGAACGCAAAAAAATAGAAGTCCGGACTGCAAGAATCTGGATGGAAGTAATACTAAGATAAATAAGACTGAAAAGAATCATACTGATAAGAGTAAGGGCAATACACCCGCTTTGGAAGAAAAATTCAGTCAATATGGTAGATTTAAAAATGTTGTTCTGTCGGAAGCTGAACTGCAGGAGTTGATGACGCTATTTCCATGGGATTACCAGAAACGGATTGATCATCTTTCTGTTTATATGAAATCCAGTGGAAAAGAGTATCAAAACCATTTTGCAACAATCTGTCTTTGGGCAGAAAGGGATGGAACCAGGATAGGAATGGATAAATATGAATTTCAGGAAGGAGAAAGCCTGTGATGGAAAACAAAGTAACAGCAGATTATCTGGACGAAGAGGGATGTCTTCATTGTGGCACCTGTGGAAAAAGAAAACAGATGAAAGTCAGTCTGATGGGTTTTGAGCATGTAGTGTCCTGTTTGTGCGAATGCGAGGTAAAAGCCAGGCAGGAACTGGATGAGAAGATGCAGCGGGAAGAAGAACAGCGGCAGCTTTATCAGAGAAAATCCGTCGGACTTCGGGAAAGAAGATTCTGGGAATGGAAATTTGAAAATGACAATGGAAGCAACCAGAAGATACTAATCGCCAGGCAGTATGTAGAAAACTGGACAGATATGAAGAGAAAAAATGTAGGATTGCTTTTGATGGGACCGGTTGGAACCGGGAAGAGCTTTTTTGCAGGCTGTATTGCAAATGCACTTTTGGAACAGGGAGAACGTGTCATGATGACAAACTTTTCCAGGATTTTAAATGAAATGACCAGCTATCAGGCAGATAAGAACCAGATTATACAAAATCTTGTGGATTATCCGCTGCTGATTATTGATGACTTGGGAATAGAACGAAATTCCGAGTTTGCTTTGGAGCAGGTCTATAATGTGATAGACAGCCGCTATTGTAAAATGCTTCCGCTGATCATAACAACGAATCTGGGACTGAATGAAATGAAGTCCACAGATTTGGATACTGCCCATCAGCGTATTTACAGTAGAATACTTGAAATGTGTGTTCCCATCTATTGTGGTGGAGAAGATAAGAGAAAAGAAGAAGGGACAGAAAAACTCGTACAGGTGCAGAACCTGATTACCGGTTAATCTGTCTTTTTTCATTAAAGGGGGTGATTGCCATGATTACAGATTTGGACAGCAGTTGAATCGCTGAAAGGAGGGAAAAGTCATGCAGGAAGAGGTAACTCAGAAAACGGTCACGTTCTGTATTCGGGCTACTAAGATTACGGCAGACCTGTTGAAAAAGGTTCTTGTTGCGTATCTGCGTCATCAGAAGCAGAAATCAGTAGAGAAGAAAGCACAGAAAAATCAGCCGAAACAGGGAAAGGTCACGGTAAAAGAGCTGGCAAAACAGAATGCCGGGATGGTCAATATCGAGATCACGGACAAAAATATCAAGTCCTTTGAACGGTATGCCAGAAAATATGGGATCAATTATGCTCTGAAAAAAGACAAGAGCAAAGAGCCGCCGGTTTATCTGGTATTTTTCAAGGGACGTGATCAGGATGCCCTCAATGCTGCTTTCCGTGAGTTTTCCCAGAAACAGATTCAAAAAGCGAATAAACCTTCCATTCATAAGCGTCTTGCAGCTTACCGGGCAATGATGCCAAAGAAGACGAAGGACAAAGTAAAGAGCCGACATCAGGAACAGAGCCGATGAAGAAACAAAACGGCAATAATCTGATGCAGAAGTGGAAGAATAAAGCTGGGGTCAGGCTGTCCGCCCTGGATAAAAAGAAACTGGTTCTTACGAATCTTCCCTATGTTCTGACCGCTTTTTATGCGGATCGAGCATCCTGCCTATACAGGAGCAGTCCCGGAGAAGATATAGGGAACAAACTGTTATATGCGATGGAACATGCAGATCGGATTTTTACAGGGATTCTGTTGAGTTTTGACCTGAGAGATCTATTGGTTGGAGTTACTGTCGCAGTTGTTTTGAAACTATTAGTTTGGCAGAAACAGTCAGATGCAAAGAAACTTCGGAAAGGAATCGAGTATGGTTCAGCCAGATGGGGAACTGCAGAGGATATCAAGCCTTATATGTCAGATGATCCCTGGATGAATATTCCGTTGACAGCAACAGAAGCACTGACTATGGAGAGCAGACCAAAGCAGCCGAAGTATGCGAGAAATAAAAATATCGTGGTCATCGGTGGCAGTGGTTCCGGAAAGACACGATTTTTTGTAAAGCCGTCGGTCATGCAGATGAATTGTTCCATGGTCATTACAGATCCGAAAGGTACTCTGATCGAAGAGTGCGGGAAGATGTTAGCAAAGGGACCGCCTAAGAAAGATAAGAATGGAAATATTATGAAAGATAAATCTGGAAAAGTGGTTCATGAGCCATATGTGATTAAGGTTCTGAATACCATCAATTTTTCCAAATCGCTTCATTACAATCCATTTGCTTATATACGGTCTGAAAAAGATATCCTGAAGCTGGTGACAACAATCATTGTGAATACCAAAGGCGAAGGGGAAAAAGCTTCCGAAGATTTTTGGGTGAAAGCAGAGAAATTGCTGTACACAGCACTGATTGCTTTTATCTGGTATGAAGGGGATGAAGAGGAAAAGAATCTGAATACCCTTCTGGATCTTTTGAACGAAAGCGAAACCCGTGAAGAGGATGAAACTTATCAGAATCCGGTGGATATGATGTTCCAGGAACTGGAAGAAAGAGATCCGCAGCACTTTGCGGTCAGACAGTATAAAAAATATAAAATGGCGGCTGGAAAGACAGCGAAAAGTATTTTGATATCCTGTGGAGCCAGACTTGCCCCATTTGATATCGCAGAACTTCGTGAGATCATGTCTTACGATGAAATGGAACTGGATAAGATCGGAGACAGGAAAACAGCCTTGTTCTTGATTATGTCCGACACAGATACAACCTTTAACTTTGTGATTGCCATGTTACAGTCACAGCTTTTCAATCTGCTTTGCGATAAGGCAGATGATGAATATGGTGGAAGACTGCCGGTGCATGTGCGTGTCATCGCTGATGAGTTTGCCAACATCGGGCAGATTCCTCAGTTTGACAAGCTGATCGCAACTATCCGAAGCAGGGAAATCTCTGCTTCTATTATTTTGCAGTCCCAGAGTCAGCTAAAGGCAATGTATAAGGATAGTGCAGATACCATTCTGGGCAACTGTGATACTACACTTTTTCTTGGTGGCAAAGAGAAAACCACCTTAAAGGAAATGAGTGAGCTTCTGGGGAAGGAAACCATTGACCTGTATAACACTTCGGAGACGAGGAGTAATCAGAAGTCCTTTGGATTGAACTACCAGAAAACAGGCAAACAGCTGATGACGGAAGATGAGATTGCAGTCATGGATGGAGGAAAATGTATCCTGCAGATCCGTGGTGCCAGACCATTTTTCTCGGATAAATATGATATCACGAAACACAAAAACTATCGGCTTCTTGCAGATGAAAACGAGAAGAACAGGTACAAAGTAGAGAAAGAGTTAAATCCACAGTACACACCGAAACCCGAAGAAGAGGTGGAAGTGATTCATGTAGAACTGTCGGAGTAACCTTGGGAATGAACGAAAAATAATGAGGAAAGGAATAACTGACATTAGGTGCGCCGGCTTTTTAGTCGGTGTTTTTTCATTCCCGTAAACACCTGAAAGAAGTCAGTTTTGGTTTATGAATATATGGCATTTTTTAGCAGCGCAATTACAACTTTAAAAACTCTTGTAGTCGCAATCGGCGCAGGTCTTGGTGTGTGGGGTGTCGTGAACCTTCTGGAAGGATATGGAAATGACAATCCCGGCGCTAAGAGCCAGGGCATCAAACAGCTGATGGCTGGTGCCGGAATCATGCTGCTGGGAACTACCCTGATTCCACAGCTGGCAACATTGTTCTCTTAAGAGGAGTGGTAGATGAACACCATCATTGAGAGAATTACGGAAGCGATAAAGGATATCCTGATCGGACTTATCAAGTCATGTTTGGATAACATGTTCACGTCTGTCAATGAGCAGGTGGGAACCATAGCCGGGCAGGTGGGACAGACACCGCAGGGATGGAATGCAGGGATTTTTAATCTGATTCAGAATATATCCCAAACGGTGATCGTCCCCATTGCGGGACTGATCATCACCTTTGTCCTGTGCTATGAATTGATCACGATGGTAACACAGAAAAACAATTTCCATGAATTTGAGACTTATAACATTTTCCTCTGGATCTTCAAAGCGTATGTGGCCATTTATCTGGTGACAAATACGTTCAATATCACGATGGCGGTCTTTGACGTTGGCCAACATGTGGTCAACAATGCCGCCGGGGTGATATCAGGAAACACTGCGGTGGATGCAACAGAAGCAATTACACGGATTGTGGATGCCCTGGAGGATATGGAGTTAGGGGATTTGTTCCTGCTATCCATGGAAACGCTGCTGATCAGTATTACCATGCGGATTCTGTCAATCATCATAACCGTTATTTTGTACGGAAGAATGATAGAAATTTACCTTTATACTTCCATAGCACCAATTCCGTTTGCCACCATGACCAATAAGGAATGGGGCAATATCGGAAACAACTATTTAAAAGGCTTGTTTGCACTGGCATTTCAGGGATTCTTCATGATGGTCTGTGTGGGAATTTATGCAGTTTTAGTAAATGCAATGACCATATCCAGTGACCTTCATGCAGCAATGTTTTCAGTAGCGGCTTATACCGTGATTCTTGCATTTTCATTATTCAAGACCGGAAGCCTTAGCAAATCGATATTCAATGCCCACTAACGGGCAGGAAAGGAGCGCATACCATGGCGTATGTACCAGTACCAAAAGACCTTACCAAGGTCAAAACAAAAGTAGCGTTAAATCTGACAAAGCGGCAGCTGATTTTCTTTTCACTTGCCGCAGTTGTGGGAATTCCGTTTTATCTGTTCATGAGAAAACCAATCGGTTCCAGTATCGCTGCCATTTTGATGGTAACGGTCATGCTTCCGTTTTTCTTCATGGCAATGTATGAAAAAGACGGGCTTCCCTTTGAAAAAGTGGTGGCAAATATCATTCGACAGAAGTTTATCTGTCCGGCAGTAAGACCATATAAGACAGAAAATTTTTATCAGGAGATTTCCACCCTTGTAAAAAAGGAGGGTGTGCCGGATGGCAAAAAAGACAAAGCAGGAGGCTCAGCAGGAGCGTCTGTCCCTGGCGGAAAAAAGAAACCGTCAGGAAAGAAGAAACAAAAAAAGCAGAAAAGAAAGAGAACAGGAAAAGCGTAGGAAGAAACAGGAGCGGGACCGCAGGAAACAGAAAAGCATTCCTACAACTGCACAGCAGAGTATTCCGTATATTCGGATGCTGCAGGATGGTATCTGCCAGGTGACAAAGACCTTTTTCTCCAAGACGATTCAGTTTTACGACATCAATTATCAGCTGGCTTTAAACGAGGATAAGACCACGATATTTGAGAATTACTGTGATTTCTTAAATTACTTTGATTCTTCCATCAGTGTGCAGCTGTCCTTTATCAATCAGCAGGTGGATGTGGCAGAATTTGAGAAAAGCATTGATATTCCGGATCAGAACGATGACTTCAATGCCATTCGTGAAGAGTACCGTACTATGCTGAAAAATCAGCTTTCCAAGGGAAATAATGGTCTGGTAAAGACGAAGTATATCACTTTTGGAATCGAAGCAGAAAGCCTGAAGGTGGCAAGACCAAGGCTTGAAAGAATCGAAACGGATATCTTAAATAACTTTAAGGTTCTGGGAGCACAGGCACATTCTTTGAATGGACTGGAAAGGCTGGAGATTCTGTATCATGTGTTCAACCAGGATCGGATCGAACCATTTAAGTTCCAGTACAAGATGCTTCCAGAAACCGGATTAAAGACCAAGGATTTTATTGCACCGACTTCCTTTAACTTTTCCAAGAATCAGACATTTTTGATGGGAAGGACGATGGGAAGTGTAAGCTACCTGCAGATTCTTGCACCGGAGCTGACAGACCGGATGCTTGCAGATTTCCTGGATGTGGATGATAGTATCAATGTCAACATTCATATCCAGTCTATTGACCAGAGTTCAGCGATCAAGATGATTAAGAGCAAGATTTCAGATTTGGATAAGATGAAGATTGAAGAGCAGAAACGCGCGGTACGTTCCGGTTATGATATGGACGTGCTTCCATCGGACCTTGTGACTTATGGAGAAGAGGCGAAGAATCTGTTGGAAGATCTGCAGTCCAGAAATGAGAGAATGTTCCTTGTAACGGTTCTGGTTATGAATACCGCAAAGAAGCGTCAGAAACTGGATAATAATATTTTCCAGGTGCAGGGAATCGCACAGAAATATAATTGTTCTTTAAAACAGTTGGATTATCAGCAGGAAGCAGCACTTATGTCCTGTATTCCGCTTGGAGTCAATCGAATTGAAATCCAAAGAGGGCTTACCACATCATCAACTGCAATCTTTGTGCCATTTACGACGCAGGAGTTGTTTCAGGAAGGGGAAGCTCTTTATTACGGGCTGAATGCGTTATCCAATAACATGATTATGGTTGATCGGAAACGTTTGAAGAACCCGAATGGACTGATTCTTGGTACACCAGGTTCCGGTAAGTCCTTCTCAGCAAAGAGAGAGATTACAAACTGCTTTCTGATTACGGAGGACGATATCATTGTCTGTGATCCAGAAGCCGAATATTCGGCACTTGTGCAGGCACTGCATGGGCAGGTAGTTCGGGTTTCACCGGTATCTGACCAGTATATCAATCCGATGGATCTGAACCTGAATTATTCCGAGGAAGACAATCCGCTGTCATTAAAAGCAGATTTTATTTTATCTCTGTGTGAGTTGATTGTTGGCGGAAAGAATGGACTGGAGCCGGTAGAAAAAACGATTATTGACCGTTGTGTTCGGTTAGTATATCAGGAATACCTTGCCGATCCAATACCGGAGAAGATGCCAATCCTGGAGGACTTATACAACCTTCTGAGAAAACAGGAAGAGCCAGAAGCACAGCGACTGGCCACTTCATTGGAGATCTATGTTACAGGTTCTTTGAATGTATTTAACCATCAGACGAACGTGGATATCAATAACCGTATTGTCTGCTTTGACATCAAAGAACTTGGCAAACAGCTGAAAAAGATTGGGATGCTCGTAATCCAGGATCAGGTCTGGAACAGGGTAACGATGAACCGTTCTGCCCATAAGTCCACCAGATACTATGTGGATGAGTTCCATCTTCTTTTGAAGGAAGAGCAGACTGCAGCTTATAGTGTGGAAATCTGGAAGAGATTTCGTAAATGGGGTGGTATTCCAACTGGTATCACCCAGAATATTAAGGATTTGTTGTCTTCCAGGGAGATAGAGAATATATTTGAAAATTCAGATTTTATTTATATGCTCAACCAGGCTTCCGGTGACCGGCAGATTCTTGCAAAACAGCTGAATATCTCACCAACCCAGCTGTCCTATGTAACCAACAGTAATGAGGGGGAAGGACTTCTGTTCTATGGAAATGTCATTATTCCATTCGTAGACAGATTCCCGAAGAATTCCCTCTATAAAATCATGACAACCCGCTTGGAGGAAACTTCCGAAGCAGGTTAAATCAAAGGAGAAGACAATGTTACGAGCAATTTCATATGTATTAACTTTTAGTGGCGGTGCTGTATTTGGCATCGCTTTTCTCTGTTTATTACAGGCAGGGAAAGGGTATCCGAAGAAGGAGGAGTAATCAGTGGCAGAACAGAGAATGAAAGTCAGGGATAAGAAGGTCCAGAAGATGACCAAAGATGGTCTGGTGGAAGAAAACCTGACGGATAAATCTTCTGTTCGTGTCAGTAACCGTGCCAGTGATGTGCAGATGGGAACAAAACAGGGGGAAAAAGCAGAAAACCTTGTGGATAAGTCTCCCCGCCAGTCTAAGCGGAGTGGGAAAAATATCCGTCCCTCTGTGCAAAAATCCAGGGATGCACCGGAACTGATGCGAACGGAGAACCAAAGTGAGGATTTTGGACAAAATAGAAAGCAACAAAACCGGAAAAGAATCCGTGCTGAGAACAGAAAAGAATCAAGATTTGCGGAAAAATCCGAAGCCAGCCAGTCAGGGAGACTGAAAGAAAAACGTGCGGATCTTTCAGAAAACAGAGGAGACAGCCGGAGTAAGAAGAATGGTGGAAGTAAGAAACCAAAGCAGAAACAGCGTCTGAAATTTGCTTATGAAGAGACTGGTGCTTCTGTGAAAAATGACAAAGATATGGAGAAATTGAACCAGATGGATACGGATGGAGTCAATTTCCGTCATCAGAAACAGAAGGAAAAAGCCAAAAAGTTTTCTTATGAGGAAGCAAGAAAGAAAAAGGAAGCAAAGCAGCATTCCAAGAAGGCACAGGTTTATCAGGCAAATGAAGGAGAGGGTTCTGGAAAGAAGAAATCCCGCCTGAAGTTTGGCGAAGGGGAATCTGTGAAAACAGAAAAAGCTTTTGTTGTTAAGAAAGCAGGAAGTGCAACTTCCGCAGCATTGCACCGTGAGATCAGTAAAAATGAAGACGATAATGCGGCAGTAGAAGGTGCCCATAAGATGGAAGAAGGCTGCGAAGGTATTTACCGGCTGGAACAGAGAAGTGCCAGACGAAGGAAACAGAGGGCTTCCAGAAAGAGAAGCAGACTGGAGAGACAGGCAGAGAAACAGACACAGGCGGCAGCCCGTCAGGAGCAGAAGAAGCTAAAAAAACAGATTCAGAAGCAACAGATCAAACGGGATTATGCCAAAGCAAAGCGAAGTGAACAGACCGTAGGTACAGCTACAAAAGGTACGATTGATTATATCAAGAAGATTGGCGGCAAAGTCACCAACTTCTTTAAAGAAAACCGGAAGGTGTGTATCAGTGTGGCAGTTCTGATCGGATTGATGTTTCTGATTATAACGAATGTCACGTCATGCTCTGCAGTGTTTTTACAAAATGTGATCACTTACACGGGAACCAGTTATCTGTCATCGGATCAAGCAATCCGGGAAGCGGAACTGTATTATACACAGCTGGAAGCTAATCTGCAGGAGCGGATTAACAACATGGAATCTGAAGAACCGGGACATGAGGAATACCGATATAACATCGGACCTATTGAGCATGATCCGTTTATCCTGATCAGTTATCTGTCAGCAAAGTATGAGGAGTTTACTTTTGAACAGGTCAAGCCGGAACTGGATGCATTGTTTGCAGAGCAATATCATCTGACTACTGAAGCAGTCAATGAGACTGTGACAGAGACAGCAACAGTAAGAGTTGGAGAATCTTTGGGACAGGTTGTAACAAGCGGATATTGTAACTGTCCAATCTGTTGTGGTATTTGGAGCGGAGGACCGACTGCCAGTGGAGCATATCCAACAGCCAATCACACCTTAGCGGTAGATGCTTCTAATCCGTTTGTTCCAATGGGAACAAAGGTGGTAATGAATGGTGTCGAATATACGGTAGAAGATACCGGAGCTTTCGCAAGATATGGTGTGCAGTTTGATGTTTACTATGATAATCATGCGGCAGCATCCGCACATGGTCATAAGACCTGGGAATGTTATCTGGCAGATGATAATGGAAGCCAGGAAGTGGAAGTCACCAGGACAAGAGATGTAGATGTGCTGAATGTCACCTTAAACAGTGGAAATCTGATGTCAATCTGTCAGGAAAGGCTGGGATTTTTCCAGAAAGAACTGTTCAGTGCCTATAACGATACGAAAGGTAATTTACAGATGTTTGCGACACCGGTTGATTTTAACTGGTATTCCAGTGTGACAAGCTATTATGGATATCGGATTTATCCAATTTCAGGAGCAAATCAGCTTCATAATGGTATGGATATCGGAGCACCGGAGGGAACAAAAGTAATGGCAGGGCTGACCGGAACGGTTACAACTTCTGCTTATAACGACAGCTATGGCAATTATGTTGTGATCAAGGACAGTAAAGGCTATGAACTGCGGTATGCACATTTAAGCAGCCGGAGCGTATCTGCAGGTGCATCTGTTACCAAAGGAGATGAAATTGGTCTGGTAGGAAACACTGGAAATTCCACAGGAAGCCATCTTCATATTGAACTTCTGAAAAATGGAGAGCGGTTAAACCCGATCTTTTATCTGGAAACTGGAGAAGGAGCAGGCTTTGGCGGCAATGAATATACCAGTGAAGCAGCACAGCGTTTGTTAAATGAAGCAGCGAGATATCTTGGAACACCATATGTATGGGGTGGATATTCCCCAAGTGGATTCGATTGTTCTGGATTTGTAAGCTACTGTCTGACAAACTCTGGTGTAAGGAATACAGGAAGACTAACAGCACAGGGACTGTACAACATTTGTACACCAGTATCCCAGTCGGAGGCACAGCCGGGAGATTTGATTTTCTTTACTGGAACTTACGACGCAGGGGAGCCGGTAACGCATATCGGAATCTATGTAGGCAATGGTCAAATGATCCATTGTGGACATCCGGTGCAGTATACGTCCATCAATTCCCCATACTGGCAGAGCCATTTCTATGGATTTGGACGATGGTAAGAAAAAAGGGCGGCTGCATCAGCCGTCCGGAAAGGAGAAGCGATGAAAAGTCTTGAAAAAGCAACGGTGGATTATGAGAAAGCCAAGGAAAAAATGGAAGCATCCAAAGCCAGATATGAAGCAGATTTAAAGCGGTTCAAGGCTGCGGAGATTGCAAAAACAGAAGCGGAAAATCTGGAAATTGTAAAAATTATCCGTGCAATGGATATGAGTATTCCGGAATTGGAAGCTTTCAAAAAGAGAATGAAAAATGAACTGCCCGGCAGGGTAGAAATACAGAAGGAGGAAACAAGGTCTGATGATGAATTTAGAGAAGATGAAACAGAAGAAATCTAAAAATAGAGTGAAAAAAGGATTGCTTGCAGCAACGACATTTCTTTGCCTGACAACACCTTTGCTCCAGACACAGACTGCTTATGCAGCTGAAAATACCACACCTGCAATCACGATTGAGAAACCGGATGGCTGGAAACAGGGAGAAACAACCATTGCTGTCACGGTAGATGCCAGTCATATGCCGGAAGGATTCTCAATAGCAAAAATTGAAGCAAAAGCAGGAAAAGATGGAAGCTGGCAGGATGTAACCGGAAGCGGAAGTATCACGATCACTGGAAATCAGACAGTGTATGTACGTGTGACAGATGGTGAGGGGAAGGTCTATGAGCAGAATCGCTCTATTAAGTGTTATGACACGGAAAAGCCGACACTCTCTGCTTCTCTGACAGATGGTGTGCTGACGATTCAGGGGAATGATACAGTATCCGGGATTACTGCGGTAACCGTCAATGGCACCACTTATACAGACTTGAAGGATGGAATGCTGAGAGTGCAACTGACACAGAAAGATTTTACTACAAAACAGATTGAGATTACGGTAACAGATGGTGCTGGAAATACTTCTGAAAAGTATGTGTTGCAGAATCCTTACTATGAATGGGCAAAGAAGCAGGCAGAAAAACAGAAATCTTCCAGTGACAGCAATGGTGCAATGGCAACTACGACCAGTGCAGATGCAACGGGGACTGAAAAAACAACGACTTCTCCGCTTCCACAGGATGCACAGGCTTCTGAGCCGACAGATGCAAAAGGAACCGTGGATGATCGGACAGTGACAGGTATTGAGGAACAGCTTAATAAAGAAGGCGAGACGGCAGAATCCGTTACAAAAACAGCTACGGAAGGCACAAAAGAGTTTTATACCATTTCAACGAAGAGTGGTAAGATTTTCTATCTGATCATCGACAATTCAAAATCTCAGGATAATGTGTATTTCCTTACCGAAGTCAGTGAGAAAGATCTGATGAACTTCACACTTTCTGATTCAGTGACACTTCCGGAAGTGGATACGGTTTATGCAGAACCAGAGAAAAAAGCAGAGGAAGAAAAACCGGAAACGACAGAGTCATCCGAGAAAGATAAGGTAGAGGATGACATTCAGATGCCAGAAGATAAAAGTCCATTTGGAACCTATCTTTTGATCGCACTGGTTGCAGTCGGAGCTACGGCAGGGGGATATTACTTCAAAGTCTATAAACCAAAGCATGAATATGATGACGAGGATGAGATGGAAGAGGATGAAGATGAATCCGAAGATTCAGAGTCAGAAAAACGGGAAGTAGACGATGCAGATGAGCAGGAAGAAAGTGCAGAACCGGAAATCCTGAGAGATGAAGATTTCAATGATGATGTACTGGAAGATGAAGAAGAGGAGTAGGAGTAAATGAAATTAGTGATTGCAGAAAAGCCATCGGTTGCGATGGCACTGGCTTCGGTACTGGGAGCCAGAACAAGAAAAGATGGCTACGTGGAGGGAAACGGTTATATCGTTTCCTGGTGCGTAGGACATCTAGTTGGATTATGCGATGCATCGGAATACGATGAAAAATATAAAAAATGGAGATATGAAGATCTGCCGATTGTGCCGGAGTGTTGGAAACACAAGGTATTGGAAGGCACGAAAAAGCAATTTGGAATCTTAAAGAAACTGATGAGAGATTCTAAAGTAGATGAAGTGATCTGTGCTACTGATGCAGGACGTGAAGGAGAGTTAATCTTTCGCCTGGTGTATGAGCAGGCAGGATGCAAAAAGCCGATGAAGCGGCTCTGGATTTCTTCCATGGAAGAACAGGCAATTAAAGATGGATTTGCGTCATTAAAAGACGGTTCGTGTTATGACAGTCTCTATCAGTCAGCACTTTGCAGGGCAAAGGCAGACTGGCTGGTGGGAATCAATGCGAGCCGTCTTTTTTCCGTTCTGTATAACCAGAATCTGAAAGTCGGAAGAGTGCAGACACCAACACTTGCCATGATCGTGGATCGAAATCAGAAGATCAAGGAATTTACCAAAGAAAAATATTATATGGCTCATATCAAGTTTGATGATATGGATGCGGTTACAGAGCATTTTCAGAAAAAAGAGGATGCAGATAAAGTGGCTGCGGACTGCCTGGAGCGGATGTGCGAAGTGGAAAAGGATGATGTGAAAGAGAAGACGGTACGCCCTCCAAAACTCTATGATCTGACCACTCTTCAGAGGGAAGCAAACAGAATGTTTGGCTATACCGCACAGCAGACATTGGATGCCGTGCAGGAGATGTATGAGCAGAAGCTTGTCACTTATCCGAGAACAGACAGCCAGTATCTGACAGATGAGATGGAAGAAAGCACAGAAACTCTGATTCAGATGTTACTTGGGAAAATGCCTTATGTTGAAGGTCTGGAATATCAGCCAGACGTGAGTAAGGTATTAAATTCAAAGAAAGTATCTGATCACCATGCGATTATCCCGACTATGGAAGTAGCCAAAGCAGATATTGGTGAACTGAAAGAACGAAACCGTAAGATTTTGTATCTGATCAGTGCCAGGGTACTGACGGCAACCGCAGATCCTTATATTTATGAGAGCCATAAATGTCAGATTACCTGTAATTATCATACGTTTTATCTCACGGCAAAGAAAACAAAGCAGGAAGGATTCAAGGCGATCGAAAATAAATGGAAACAGTTCTTTGGCGTAAAGATTGAGAAAGAAGAGCCGGAGCTGGATATCTGGGCAGGCAAGCATTACGGCCCTTGTGATTCTTTTGTATCGGAGCATTTTACACAGCCACCGAAACAATACACAGAAGATACCCTGCTTTCTGCAATGGAACGTGCAGGGAATGAAGAACTGACCGGAGATACAGAAAAGAAAGGACTTGGCACACCGGCAACAAGGGCAGCAATCATTGAAAAACTGATTCAGTCTGGCTTTGTGAAAAGGGAAAAGAAAAATCTGGTACCGACAGATGATGGCAATGTACTGATTACGGTTCTGCCGGATGAGATTAAATCTCCGAAGATGACAGCAGAGTGGGAAATGGCATTGAATCACATTGCCCAGAATACAGAGACCGCAGATGAATTTCTAAATGGGATTACAGAGCTGATGCAGGAACTGGTTGCCAGATATCAGGGTATTTCAGAAGAAAAGAAAGGGCAGTTTCAGGGAAAAGCAAAAGGAGAAGTCATTGGCAAATGTCCCCGCTGTGGAGCAGATGTCAGGGAAGGAAAAGTAAACTTTTACTGTTCTGACCGGAACTGTGCTTTTACCTTGTGGAAGAATGATAAATTCCTTGCAAGCCAGGGGAAAAAGATGGATAAGGCGGCAGCAAAGAAGTTCCTGGCTAAAGGAAAAATCCATTATAAGGATCTGGTATCCAAAAAAACAGGGCGACAGTATGAAGCAACTGTGGAGATGGTTGATCCCGGCGAGGGGAATGTGCAGTTCAATCTGATTTTCCCACAACGATAAGTAGTGTATTGCAGGCAGTCTAAGGACTGTCTGTTTTCATACAAATATTATGAAAGAGAGGACCTTAGCATGAAGAAAAAAGGTAATTTTAGGAAAGTAGTATCTGGATTGCTGGCAGGCATGACAATGCTTAGTACAGTGTTATCTCCGATGACTGCATATGCAGCGGAGATTCAGCCAGAGAAAAAACCTCCACTTTATGAGGAAGTGAAAGACCGGCTGGATGAAGATGAGGGGGTGACTGCCAAAGATTATGAAAGCGAAACAGGCAGTGTATTTGATGTGAAATCAGACTACACAGGACTGGAAATCAAGGATGATAACAAGGTCAAAGTCACATTTGAGGAAGCAAAGAACAAAAAGAATGAGGATTTTACGACAGATCATGCGGACACTTACAAAGCGGTCTATTATGTGGAACCGGTAAATCAGGAGCATCCGAAGTACCAGATCAGCCGAAAACTGATTGTGCGTGAGAAAGAAACAGAAGTACAGACAGAGGCGGCAGGGAGTGAAGCAGTGACTGAATCCGAAACAGCTGGCAGTGAACAGCAGACAGAAGAAGCGGAGGATTCAGAAGCAGAATCGGAGATTACCGATATTGACGCTGATGAATTTGATGAGTTGGTAGAGCAGGCACAGAATCAGGATACCTATGATGAAGAATCAGGGTTAGAGCTTCATGATGTTTTGGAACAGGCAGGAGACGAAGGTGTGGATCTTGATGCTATGGAAGAGGGAGAGATTGCAACATTTGAAGCAGTTTCGGCTTATTCAGCAAGAAGCACACAGCAGGTAACAATCGAAAAAGGACCTCTGTATAGATATGCAGATTATAATCTTGGAACCTATCTGACAGAGCCGTACTATATCAGCTACGGAAGCGTCAGAGCAACTGCGTATTGTGTACAGCCGGCAAAACCAGGACCAGGATCTGGAAATTATACAATCACAAAGATTGGAGACAATCAGGCGTTAGCAAAAGTGTGTTATTACGGTACAGACGCCGCAGGAAGTGAAAGCTTTTTTGCGAATAAACACACGGATTTTTCAGAAGGAAAAAGATTCATCATTATTCACATGGCTGCATCATATGCCAACGGAAGTAGTGATGCATTTTACGGAACAAATGCTACAGGTGAGGCTTTGGCAAAAGAACTCTATAATTATTGTGTGAATAAGCCGGAAATACCAGATGTAGCGATGTCATTTTCAAAGCCGGATGTAAAAGCTTATGTAGATGGAAATGTTCAGAGAACGGAGAACATTCAGTTCAACGCATCTTCCCAGCAGAAAATCACAATGGACTTACCAAAAGGAGTAAAGCTCCATAATGTATCTACTGGAAATGTAAGTGCGGCAGGTGCAAGCGTAACAATTGGAGGAGGAACCACGTTTTATCTTTCAGCGCCTCTGACACAGACAAAAGATGTAAGTGCTACTTTTTCTGCAAAGATGAAGGGAAGTATTACAAAAGATTATTCAGCATATAAACTGACTACGAATGCAAGTGTTCAGGACCTGGCATTTGTGTTTGGAGAAGGTGTCGCTGATGAAAAATATGTAAGCTTAAAGGTGTCCTGGATTGAACAGGCTACGATCGAAATCGTAAAGAAAGACGATACAGCTGATGTCAATCTTGCAGGTGCAGGATTCGTTGCATACAGCGATGA